>CEWR01159421.1_pt1 | contig 24881 bp, 18 predicted proteins | sample 356321 | NCBI WGS metagenome assembly CEWR01 (sample SAMEA2621551, study PRJEB7988) | marine metagenome | biome: marine biome (ENVO:00000447); feature: mesopelagic zone (ENVO:00000213); material: "saline water (ENVO:00002010), including plankton (ENVO:xxxxxxxx)" | depth 790 m
ATTAGATGAATTAGCTAAAATTCTTCGTAAAAAAAGAATGAAAGAAGGTGCTATTTCTTTCGATAAAGTAGAGGTTAAATTTAATTTAGATGAAAACAACAATCCTGAAGGAGTCTATTTTAAAGAAAGTAAAGACGCTAATAAATTAATAGAAGAGTTTATGCTTCTAGCGAATAGAAGTGTTGCAGAATTTATAGGAAAACAAAACCCTAAAAAAACATTTGTTTATCGGGTTCATGATAAACCTAATGATGATAAAATTGCTGCTTTACAAAATATTATTAAACAGTTTGGTTATAAGTTAGACACTCGGGATCGAAAAACCACTTCCAATTCTTTAAACAATTTATTAAAAGATGTTCAAGGAAAAAAAGAACAAAATTTAATAGATACACTTGCAATTCGCTCTATGAGTAAAGCGGTTTATACCACACAAAATATAGGTCATTACGGACTAGCTTTCGATTATTATACTCATTTTACCTCACCTATTCGTCGATATCCAGATATAATGGTGCATCGATTATTACAATATTATTTAGAAGAAGGGAAAACTGAAAACGAAGATCAATTCGAACAAAAATGTAGACATAGTAGTGAAATGGAAGGATTAGCTTCCCAAGCAGAACGCGCAAGTATAAAATATATGCAAGTTAAATACATGTCTGACCATAAAGATCAAAACTTCTTAGGTGTGATATCAGGCGTTACAGACTGGGGAATCTATGTAGAGATTATATCTAATAAATGTGAAGGTATGGTGCGTTTACAAGATATAAAAGGGGATCATTATACATTTCATAAAGATGTATATGCTGCAGTAGGAGATCGCACAAAAATCAGCTACCAACTTGGAGACGAAGTTTATGTTCGTGTAAAAAACGCAGATTTAGCCAGAAAGCAATTAGACTTTGAATTGCTTGGAAATAAAGAAGATTTTAAAGTTAATTAAATCTTCTCAAATGTATTTAGTACTTTTGTAATACTATGTTTGATGGTTTACTATATGCTGCTTTTTACGGATTTTTATTAGCTTTTGCTATAGGACCCGTATTTTTTACTTTAATTGAAACAAGTATTACTAAAGGCTTTAAAGCTGCTATGTTTTTTGATTTAGGCGCTTTATTTTCCGATTTAATTTTTATTATAATTGCATTTTATAGCACAAGTCAAATTCTTGAAAAAGTAAAAGACGATCCTGCTTTACTAATTTTTGGAGGGGTGGTTTTAATTGCATTTGGAGTTATTTCTTATATACGAACCTCAAAATCATTTATTAAAATTGTAAGAGAACACTATTCTGTTGAAACCAAGAAAAACCATGGAGGGCTTTTTTTAAAAGGCTTTTTATTAAACTTCGTTAACTTTGGTGTCTTAGCGGCTTGGATTGCAACTATTATTATCGCACAAGCAATAACTACTCATAAAAACGGAGTTATATTATTTTTATCTACCGTAATGATTACTTTGTTTTTAACCGATTTATTAAAAATATTCCTCGCTAAAAAACTAAAAAATAATCTTACTCCTCGTTTTATTATTAAGACCAAAAAGTGGGTCAGTATTTTAATTATAGGTTTTGGAGTGCTGTTGTTAATCCAAGGTGTTTTTCCAGATAACCTTCAAGAAGGAATGGAATATATTCCAGAAACTTTTGAAAAATAAAAAAGCTCCAGTAAAATACTGAAGCTTTTTGGAGGCGTCGAGCGGATTCGAACCGCTGTAAGAGCTTTTGCAGAGCCCGGCCTAGCCACTCGGCCACGACGCCCTAAATTATTGTAAAATAAAGAATATCTTTTATAGATGGCAAATATAATATAAAGTTCAACTTTTTCAATTAAAAATCAACTTATCTTTTTACATTTAAAGTTACACTAACAGCTGCCACATCACCACCTATAGGTGGGTTTACCTTAGCAACAGTTACTTTCACAGAACTAACTAATGGAATATTAAATAATATTTTATCAACGATACGCTTTCCTACGTGTTCTAATAATTTAGAACGAATAGCCATTTGTTTCATCACTATTTTCTGAAGTAACACATAATCAACAGTATCTGTTAATTCGTCACTATTAGATGCTTTATCTAGATTTGCTTTCACTGAAAGATTTACTAGATAATCAGACCCAATCTGCCCTTCTTCTAGTAAACAGCCGTGAAAGGCATAAATTTTTATATTTTTTAATCGTATCGTGCTCATTTCAACTATTTTTGCAAAGTTACAAATCCTTAACTTGTAGTAGGTAGTTGTAAATATTAAATTAGTTTATTAAGATGTTAGAAAAAACGACACCTCTCAATTTTATTGAGCATATTATTGAAGAAGATTTAGCCAACGGAATGCTAAAAGAAAACTTGCGTTTTCGTTTCCCGCCAGAACCAAATGGATATTTACACATTGGACATACTAAGGCACTTGGCATTAGTTTTGGATTAGGGGAAAAATACAATGCTCCTGTAAACCTTAGATTCGATGATACCAATCCAGCAAAAGAAGAGCAAAAATATGTAGACGCCATTAAAGAAGACATTGCTTGGATGGGTTACCAATGGGACCAGGAGTTGTATTCTTCAAACTATTTTCAAAAACTATATGATTGGGCGATTCGTTTAATTAAAAACGGAAAAGCATATATAGACTCACAAACCAGTGAAGATATGAGAGCGCAAAAAGGAACTCCAACGCAAGTTGGAACCAATAGCCCTTATAGAAATAGATCTATTGAAGAAAATTTAGATCTTTTCACAAAAATGAAAGACGGAGCCTTTAACGAAGGAACCCATGTGTTAAGAGCAAAAATTAACATGGAAGATCCTAATATGTTGATGCGGGACCCTATTATGTATCGTGTTTTAAAGAAAGCACATCACAGAACAGGAAACGATTGGTGTATTTATCCAATGTACGATTGGACACACGGTGAAAGCGACTATATTGAGCAAATTTCACACTCTTTATGCTCTTTGGAATTTAAACCTCACAGAGACCTTTACGATTGGTTTAGAGATGAGGTTTATAAAGAGAATTTAAGCGAACTTCCTTTAGCTCCAAAACAACGAGAGTTTGCCCGTTTAAATCTGAGTTATACCATTATGAGTAAACGAAAATTGCTTCAATTGGTAGAAGAAAACGTTGTAAAAGGTTGGGACGATCCAAGAATGCCAACCATTTCTGGTTTGCGAAGAAGAGGATATACACCCAATGCTATAAAAAAGTTTATTGAAGCTGTTGGAGTTGCTAAACGTGAAAACGTGATTGACGTTTCTTTATTAGAATTTTGTATTCGTGAAGATTTAAATAAGATTGCTCCTCGTGTAATGGCAGTTTTAAACCCCGTAAAATTAACAATTACCAACTATCCCGAAGGAAAAGAAGAGTTGTTAAAAGCTGAAAATAACCCAGAAGATGAAGACGCCGGATTTAGAGAAGTTCCTTTTTCTAAAGAATTATATATTGAAAGAGAAGATTTTAAAGAAGAAGCGGGTGGTAACTTTTTCCGATTAACCCTTGGAAAAGAAGTACGTTTAAAAAACGCATATATAATTAAAGCAGATTCAGTTTTAAAAGACAGTCAAGGAAACATTACCGAAATAGCATGTTCTTATGATGCAGATAGTTTAAGCGGAACCGGAACCGAAGCAAGTGTTAGAAAAGTAAAAGGGACACTTCACTGGGTTTCTATTGCTCATGCTTTAAAAACAGAAGTAAGATCCTATGATCGTTTGTTTACAGATGAAGCACCAGATAGTCATAAGGAGAAAACTTTTATGGAGTTTATCAATCCAATTTCTCTTACTGTTTCAGAAGCGTTTGTGGAGCCCAGTTTGGCTTCTGTAAAAAAAGGAGATAGTTTTCAATTTCAACGATTGGGATATTTTAATGTGGATGATGATACTACTTCAGAAAACATAGTTTTTAATAAAACAGTAGGATTGCGAGATTCTTGGGAAAAGAAAAAACCAGTTCAAAAACAAGCGGCACAAGTTCAAATACCACCAATTTCAGCGATTAATGAAATTATGCGTTTTGGTAAAAAATACACAAAACTACCTATCGAAAAACAAGAATTAGCTAAAACAAGAATCCAGGAATTAGCAACAAACATTTCTTACGACGAATTAGTGCCTTTCTTTGGAACTGCTGTTAAAAAAGCAGGCACCCGAATTGTAACGATGATAAGTTTAGGGGTATTGTTAAATAACAATCAAGAATCAACTCCAGAAATTACAGAGTTTGTAACGAAAGCTTTAGATGATAAAGACGAGTTATTATTAATGGAAACAAAAAAAATAACCCTCTAAATATTTAGAAGGTTATTTTTTATTTATCTAATAATCAAAATCTGATTGAGGAGGCTTAGGCTTCTTATTCTTTTTATTTATAATCCCTTTAGCTTCATTGTCTTTTTTCATTTGTTCTCCAATTTGATTACTAGCAACAAAAGATGCTATCATATTATTTAACATATCACTTCCAGCTTGAGGTGAATTAGGTAATAATATTAAATTGGAATTAGTGGCGTCTCCAACAGATTGTAAGGTGTCATAATGTTGTGTAACAACTATTAAAGCAGATGCTTCTTGTGAATTAATACCTACGTTATTTAAAACGTCAACACTATCCTCAAGACCTCTTGCAATCTCTCTACGTTGATCAGCAATACCCAATCCTTGTAATCGTTTACTTTCAGCTTCAGCTTTTGCTCTTTCAATAATTAATATGCGTTGCGCATCTCCTTCGTGTTGTGCAGCAACTTTTTCTCTTTCAGCAGCATTAATACGGTTCATTGCAATTTTAACCAATTGATCAGGATCAATATCTGTTACCAAGGCTTTTACAATATCATATCCATAATTCAACATTGCTTCTTTTAATTCTCTTTGAATCGCAACCGCTATTTCTTCTTTTTTAACAAATACATCATCCAATTTCATTTTTGGAACTTCAGCACGAACAACATCAAATATAAAAGCGGTAATTTGTTCATGAGGGTTTTGTAATTTATAGAAGGCGTTATACACGTGTTCTCTTTGTATTTGAAACTGAACTGAAATTTTTAAGTGAACAAATACATCATCTTTTGTTTTTGTTTCAACAATAACATCTAGCTGTTGGATACGTAAGTTTACTCGCCCCGCGATTCTATCAATAAAAGGAATCTTCATATTAATTCCCGCGCCATAATCTCTAGAAAACTTTCCAAATCTTTCAACAATAGCAACCGTTTGTTGCTTCACAATAAAAAATGAACCAAGCAATAAAACTAATAGTCCAATAATAATAATAGGCAATCCAATATAATTCATAGCAACTGTTTTTAGATTAAACGTAATGTTCAATATACGAAAAAAAGGTTACTTTTACCGCCTTTATAGCCACCTAAATTTATGAGCCTAAAAATTATATTTTTCGTTACCATTTTGTTTTTGTTTACTCAAGAGTCAATATCACAACGTAATTTCGATGGATCTAACTTTTTAGGAATTACCGGAGGATATACGATGTTTGATATCATGACTTCTGACTTTAACACCAAACAAGCTGGAGGTTTTATAGGTGGGTTTTCAACCCGTGGAGCTTTTAGAAATGATTTTGATTTAATTTTTGGACTTAATTACTTTTCTAATAATGTTGAAATTTTTGGAGCCGCTTCCTCTTCAGAAACTCAATACATCGATTATAACTTACAAGGAGTTCAGCTTTATTTTTTAGGAAGTTATAACATTATTAAAAATTATTTATCAGTAGAGTTTGGACCTGTTTTAAATGTTAGTGGAAAACTAAAACTAAAATCCGAAACTTTTGAAGACTATATATTAGACGGTTACACCTCTTTAAAAGCAAAAGACATTCAAGAGGTATCTCCCGTAAACTTTCATTTACACGGTGGAATAACGGGTGGAGTAAAAAACTTTAGATTATCAGCTCAATATCAATATGGCGTAACAAATATGCTAGGTAAACTAAATAAAAATGATTTAGAATACGATAACTTTAAAGGAAACAGCTCTTTAATTGTTTTAGCTGGAATATTTTACTTCTAAGATAAAAAAGATATCGTCTTTTTTATTCTACTAATCGTTTCTTCCTTACCAAGTATAGCAGCAATATCAAACACATCTGGCCCTTTCATTTCTCCTACAAGAGAAAGCCTTAATGGCATCATTACTTTCCCAAATCCAATTTCTTGACTCGTAAGCCATTCCTTCACTTTATTTGAAATTTCACCTGAAGTAAACTCGTCACATTGGTTTAAAAGACTCAACACTTCGGACATTAATTCAGAAGTTCCTTCCTTAAATGCTTTTTTTGAAGCTTTTTCATCATAAGTAGTAGGAGCTTCAAAAAAGTAACTTCCTTGCTCCCAAAGGTCACTTACAAAAGTTGCACGTTCTTTTATAGACTCCACTATAATGGAAAGATTCTTATTAGGAGCAATGCCTTTATCTTCTAATAGTTTTGAAAACAGACTTGTTAAGGTTTCATTATCTTTTGTTTGTAAGTAATGATGTTGAAACCATTTTGTTTTTTCTGGATCAAATTTAGCTCCTGCTTTGTTAACCCTACTTAAATCGAATGTTTCCACCAATTCATCCAAGCTAAAAATTTCTTGTTCTGTGCCAGGATTCCAACCTAATAAAGCCAACATATTTATTACCGCTTCAGGAAAATAACCATCTTCTTTATAACCAGAAAACACTTCCCCTTCTTTGGTTTCCCATTGTGTTGGAAATACAGGGAATCCCATTTTATCACCGTCACGCTTACTTAATTTCCCCTTACCAACGGGTTTCATAATCAATGGTAAATGAGCAAATTCTGGAATGTTCCAACCTAATGCTTGGTATAAAGCGATATGCAATGGAACCGAAGGAAGCCATTCTTCACCACGAATTACGTGAGTGATTTCCATAAAGTGATCGTCTACAATATTTGCCAAATGATAGGTTGGCATACCATCACTCTTAAACAATACTTTATCATCTAAAAGCTCCTTTTTAAACGATACATGGCCCCTTATAATATCTTGTGTTGTAATAACGCTGTCTGATCCTTCTAAAGGATGATGCATTTTAAAACGGATTACATAATCATCTCCATTTTTAATTTTAGCTACAACTTCTTCCTGAGATAAAGAAATCGAGTTGCTTAACTTTTCTCTATTATGCCAATTATAAATAAAAGTCTTTTTTTCAGCTTCATATTCTTTTCGAATCCCATTTAAATCTTCAGAAGTATCAAACGCATAATAAGCATTACCAGAAGCAATAAGTTGCTCGGCATATTGCTTATACATCCCTTTTCGTTCACTTTGACGGTAAGGACCAAACTTCCCTTCTTTCCCAACACCTTCATCAAATGGTATGTTTAGCCAATTTAGCGCTTCTACTATATAGTTTTCAGCTCCTTCTACATACCTGTTTTGATCAGTATCTTCTATACGTAAAACGAAATCTCCTCCGTGTTTTTTAGCAAATAAATAATTAAACAAGGCGGTTCTTACTCCTCCAATATGTAAAGGTCCCGTAGGACTTGGTGCAAAACGAACTCTAACTTTTTTAGACATAATATCTCCCGTGAAAACGGAAACTTTTTATTTTAAACTTAGTCTCCGCACTAAAGGCGAAAGTTGTTTAAATAGTGAAACATAATTGATGCGGCAAAGGTACAATACCTGTTGAGGATTTTAAAAGTATAATTTGGTTTAATTTTTGCAACATAATATTAACAGGCAGATTGAAATTAATATAGTATTTTCGAGGTGTAATTCCTGTGTCCGCAGGAATCTTAAAATTAAAATCGCGCTATATAAGGAGAGACACCTACTTGCGCAGGTATTTATGAGCAACTTTTCAATAATCCAGCAAAAGCTGGAACAATTTATTAAGAAATACTATACCAGCGAATTAATAAAAGGAGCCATTCTTTTTTTCGCAACAGGACTCTTATACCTTATTATTACCTTACTTATTGAATATTTTTTATGGCTAAACCCTTTGGGTAGAACAATTTTGTTTTGGACATTTGTATTGGTAGAAACAGCTTTGTTTATTCGATTTATAGCAAAGCCTTTATTAAAACTTTTCAATCTTCAACAAGGAATAACTAACGAAGAGGCCTCCAAATTAATTGGTAATCATTTTCCTGAAGTTAGCGATAAGCTTTTAAATGTTATTCAGTTGAATCAAAACCAACGAGAATCCGAACTTTTACTAGCCAGTATTGATCAAAAATCTTCCGATTTAGAACCGATTCCCTTTAAAACAGCTATTAACTTTAAAACGAATAGCAAATACCTAAAATATGCAGCAATTCCTGTTATTATATTTTTACTGTTTACCGCTTTAGGAGATAAAGATATTTTTTCAAGTAGTTATAAAAGAGTTGTAAATTATGATACTGCTTACGAGCCACCAGCACCTTTTGCGTTTCAGGTTTTAAATAATTCACTAACTGCCATAGAAAACAAAAGCTATACGTTAAAAATCAAGACGGTTGGAGAGTATGCTCCAGAAAACGCTAGTATTTCTTTTAATGATGAAACCTATTACCTAAAGCAATTTGCTCCCGGAGTTTTTGAATACACTTTTCTACAACCTTTAATTCCAATTGATTTTAGTTTAAAAGCAAATAAAGTTAGCTCGAAAGAATATACACTTGACGTTCTAAAAACGCCATCTTTAGTTAATTTTAAAATGAAATTAGACTATCCATCTTACACCGGAAAAAAGGATGAGGTTTTAGAAAGTTCAGGAAACGCAATAGTTCCTCAAGGAACAAAAGTTACTTGGGATATTCAAACAAAAAACACCGATAATGTTGTTTTAAAAACGAAGGATTCATCGTATTCATTTCTTCAGAAACAAGAAAACTTTAATTTTGAAAAGAGGATTTTCAACAAAATAGATTATGCGATAACAACCTCCAATAAAAACCTAAAAGACTACGAAAATTTATCATTTACTTTAGGAGTAATTAGAGATGAATATCCAGAAATAAAAGTAGCCTCTAAACAAGACAGTACCGATAGTCAAAAAATATATTTTTTAGGAAATGTGTCGGATGATTATGGACTTACAAAATTACAGTTAGTGTATTATCCTTCTGGAGAAGAAGAGAATAAACAAAGCATACCCTTAACATTAAATGATTCAAATTTTGATCAGTTTGTATATGATTTTCCAGGTAACTTATCATTAAGCGAAGGGATATCTTACGATTATTATTTTCAAGTTTTTGATAATGATGTCATTCATAATTTTAAATCTAGTAAGTCCGCAATTTATTCTTTCAGAAAGTTAACTCAAGATGAAATTGAAAACGAACAGCTTCAAAACCAAGAGAAAACCATTGAAGGGTTGGATAAGTCTTTGGAGAATATGAAGCAACAAGACAAAACACTGGAAGAGATCTCTAAAAATCAAAAAGAAAAAAACGAACTCAACTGGAACGATAAAAAGAAACTTGAGAAATTCATTAAAAAGCAGGAGAAGCAAGAGGAAATGATGAAAAATTTCTCAAAAGAATTGAAAGAGAATTTGGAGAATTTTCAACCAGAAAATAACGAAAAAGATCCTTTTAAGGAACAATTAAAAGAACGCTTTCAAGAAAACGAAGAGCAGTTAAAGAAAAACGAAAAACTATTAGATGAGCTTGAAAAACTTCAAGATAAAATCGAAAAAGAAGAGCTAACTGAAAAATTAGAAAAGCTTTCTAAGCAGAATAAAAATCAAGAAAAAAACTTAGAGCAATTAGTAGAGTTAACAAAACGATATTATGTTACTAAAAAGGCCGAAAAACTAGCGGAAGAATTAAATAAACTAGCTGAAGAACAAGAAAAGCTCGCCAATGCACCTGAAGAAGAAAACACAAAAAAAGCTCAAGAAGAACTAAATAAAAAGTTTGAAGAATTTACTAAGGAGAAAGAAGAGCTTCAAAAAGATAATAAGGATCTAAAAGAACCGATGGATATTCCTGAAGATAAAAAGGGAGAAGAAGAGGTTAAAGAAGAACAAGAAAAGGCGAGTGATGAATTAGAAAAAGGCGACAAGAAAGAGGCCTCTAAAAGTCAGAAAAAAGCGGCTCAAAAAATGAAGCAAATGGGTCAGCAAATGCAGATGCAAATGCAATCTGGTGAAATGGAAACACTCGACGAAGATTTAGAAATGCTACGCCAAATATTAGATAATTTAGTGGTTTTTTCTTTTGAGCAAGAAGATTTAATGGGAGAATTTAAGACTACTGATTATGGAAGCCCTTTGTTTGGAAAAAAATTAATCAAGCAAAACGATTTAAAACAAAACTTTGAACATGTGGACGATAGTCTTTTTGCATTGTCTTTGAGACAGCCAAGACTTGGAGGAAAAATCAACGAATCTTTAACAGATGTGACCTTTAATCTAGACAAGAGCTTAGAGCGTCTGGCAGAAAACGAAATTAGAAAAGGAATTTCAAGTCAACAATATACAGTTACTGGCGCTAACGAATTAGCTATTTTACTAAGTGATATTTTAGGAAGTATGCAAGACCAGATGAGCAGCATGGGAAAGGGAAAGGGAAAGGGAAAAGGAAAAGGAAAAGGCATGGGTAAAGGAGAAGGTGAAGGACAAGGTTTTCAATTACCAGATATTATAAAAAAGCAAGAAGGCCTCAACGAAAAAATGAAAGAAGGTCTTGGTAAAAAAGGCGAAGGCGAAGGAAAGGGCAAAGGAAAAGGCGAAGGAAAAGGTGAGGGTGAAGGTCAGGGAGAAGGAGAAGGTCAAGGCGAAGGTGAGGGGTCCGGTGAAAACGGAAAGAACGGTAAAAATGGAAAGCAAAAAGGAGAAGAAGGTTATGGAAACGGAGAAGATGTAAACGGTAAATTGTTCGAAATATTTAAAGAGCAACAAATGCTTCGTCAACAGTTACAAGATAAAATAAATCAACTTGGTGATAAAGGAAAAGCTAGTGATTTACTCCGTGAAATGGAAAATATCGAACAACAGTTATTGGAGAAAGGTTTTGATCAAAACACATTAGAGAAAATGCAAAACCTTCAACATGAATTATTGAAATTAGACAAAGCTACTTTCGAACAAGGCCAAGAAATGAAACGAGAGTCTAAAGCAAACCTTAAGAGCTTTGAAAATAACGTTATCACCAATCCAGAAGATATTAAAAAGTATTTCAACACTACTGAAATTTTAAATCGAGAGGCACTACCTTTGCGGTTAGAATATAAACAAAAAGTGCAAGAATATTTTAAGAATAAAGATGATTGATTTTTTTTCAGAGACTACATTTAATCTACAAAATTCAGAAGAAGTCGCTAACTGGATATCTGCTATCATCTCAAATGAAAACTTTGAGGAGGGAGAAGTAAGTTATATCTTTTGTAATGATGAATACCTCCATAAGTTAAACCTAGAATTTTTAAAGCATGATACATTAACCGATATTATTAGCTTTGACAACAGTTTAGGAAACCAGATCAATGGCGATATTTTCATTTCAGTTGAACGAGTTAAAGAGAATGCCAGTTCATTTAAAACCACTTTTGAAAACGAATTACACCGTGTAATTATTCATGGTGTTTTACACTATTGCGGTTATAAAGACAAAACCACAAAAGACGCTGATTTAATGAGAACGAAAGAAGATGCAGCGCTTTCCCTAAGAAATTTTTTATAGTTTACTGAAAATCAATTTAATACGATTTTAACAAACTGATTGTAAGTTATTTAACTATATTTGCACGCTCTTGAAAAATCAAGACCATTATTAATTTTTAAAAATAATGTTCCACGTGAAACATCATTAATTAAACTTTAATTATTAATAAAAACAATTTGTATGTATGTTCTAGGAGACTAAGCATATAATACAACAAAGACACATAAAACAAAAAGAATACTATGTTTCCAAATGAATATGATGTTATAGTTGTTGGTGCTGGTCATGCTGGCTCCGAAGCTGCGTCTGCAGCGGCTAATTTAGGATCAAAAACATTGTTGATTACAATGAATTTGCAAAATATCGCACAGATGTCATGTAATCCAGCAATGGGTGGAATTGCGAAAGGTCAAATTGTTCGTGAAATTGATGCATTAGGAGGGTATAGCGGAATTGTTTCTGATGAAACTGCGATACAGTTTAAAATGCTAAACAAATCTAAAGGACCAGCAATGTGGAGTCCTCGAGTTCAAAGTGATCGTATGCGTTTCTCTGAAACTTGGAGGGATATGATGGAAAAAACTCAAAATCTTGATTTTTATCAAGAAATGGTTTCTGGTTTGTTAATAGAAAATGAAAAAGTTGTTGGAGTTAAAACATCTCTTGGAATCGAAATTAGATCAAAATCTGTTGTACTAACAAACGGGACTTTTTTAAACGGGATTATCCATATTGGAGACAAACAATTTGGTGGAGGAAGAGCAGGCGAAAGATCTTCAACAGGTATTACAGAAGACCTATTAAATTATGGATTTGAATCTGGAAGAATGAAAACCGGAACTCCTCCTAGAGTTGATGGACGTTCTTTAGATTTCTCAAAAATGTCAGAACAACCCGGCGACGTTCAGCCAGAAAAATTTTCCTATTTAAAGTCTACTAAAACATTAACCAATCAGCGATTGTGTTATATGTCTTATACGAGTGAAACTGTTCATGAATTGCTTAAAGAAGGGTTTGATAAATCACCAATGTTTAATGGTGCGATTAAAAGTAGTGGACCAAGATATTGTCCTTCTATTGAAGAAAAAATAAATCGTTTCGCCGATAAAGACAGGCATCAATTATTTGTAGAGCCTGAAGGTTGGAATACGGTAGAGTATTATATCAATGGATTTTCCACATCTCTATCTGAAGACATCCAGTTTAAAGCTTTGCGACAAGTAGCGGGTTTTGAAAATGTAAAGTTTTTTAGACCAGGTTATGCTATTGAATATGATTACTTCCAGCCAACACAATTAAAACACACACTAGAAACAAAACTAATTTCTGGACTATATTTTGCTGGTCAAATAAATGGAACTACCGGATATGAAGAAGCAGCATCTCAAGGTTTAATGGCGGGAATAAATGCGCATTTAAAAGTGCATGAAAAAGACGCATTTACGCTAAATAGAGACGAAGCTTATATTGGAGTTTTAATAGATGATTTGATCACTAAAGGAACAAAAGAGCCTTATAGAATGTTTACCTCTAGGGCAGAATATAGAACCTTATTAAGGCAAGATAATGCCGACTTTCGATTAACGTCTAAATCTTATGACATTGGATTAGCTTCAAAAGAACGTTTAGAAACCATGGAGCAAAAAGAAAAAGAGTCTGGCGCTTTTATTAATTTTTTTAAAAATAAAAGCATTGGTCATGAGGTTTTAAATCCAATTTTAGAAGCAAAAGATTCTGCCCCAGTAAAGCAAATGGATAAATTATATAGGCCTTTTTCTCGTCCAAATATAACGATGGACGATATGCGAAAAATAAAAGAGGTGGATGATTATATTACAGAAAACAACTTGGATAGAGAAGTTTTAGAGCAAACTGAAATTCAGATAAAATATGCCGGCTATATAGAAAAAGAAAGAGCAAATGCTGATAAATTAAATCGATTAGAAGGTATTAGAATTCCTGAAAATTTTGATTATTCAAAGTTAAAATCTCTTTCTTATGAAGCTTTAGAAAAACTAAGAGCAGTAAAACCTGTAACGGTTTCGCAAGCTTCAAGAATCAGTGGAGTTTCTCCAAATGACATCTCTGTACTATTAGTTTATATGGGGCGTTAATCATATTGTTTTTTAACACAAAGCATCCAAAATTAATAATTTAGTGATAGATGTTTCACGTGGAACAATTGATTTTATGCAAAAAATAATCATCATAAAATGAAGCTACAAAAAGAAAATTTCCCACTAACGGTTAAAGATTATTTAGTAACTAATGAAGAGTTTACTTTAATTTATAATTCGGAAAAGGAAATGCTTCTAACCAATCCTCAGCCAGAAGCAAACCAACTTTCTAAATATTATGAGAGTGATAATTATATTTCTCATACCGATAACAAGAAAGGGATTGTTTCCTTTTTATATCAAACAGTAAAAAAAAGAGCCTTACAGAATAAATTAAATTTAATCACTTCATTAAAAAAAGATGCCAATAATATACTTGATATTGGTGCAGGAACTGGTGATTTTTTAAAACACATTAAATCTGAAAACAGAGTTGTTTTTGGAATAGAACCCAATAAAAAAGCAAGAGCATTAGCTTCTAAAAAAGGAATCAATTTAGAAGAAAGTATAGCGGATTTTAAAGGAAAAACTTTTGATGTAATTACGATGTGGCATGTTTTAGAACATGTGCCTAACTTAGAAGAAACCATTAAAAAGATAGAAGCTTTATTAAACCCAAACGGAGTTTTAATAATTGCGGTTCCAAATTACAATTCGTTTGATGCTGCTTATTACAAAAACTATTGGGCAGCTTTTGATGCTCCTCGTCATTTATGGCATTTTTCTAGAAATGCGATGAAGAAGATTTTTTCTGATAATCTTATATCTCTAAAAACGAAACCTATGATTTTTGATTCGTTTTATGTAAGTCTTCTTTCTGAAAAAAATAAAACAGGAAAACAAAATTTAATAAAAGCGTTTCTTATCGGATTGCGATCTAATATTTCAGCTTTAAAATCTAAAGAGTATTCCTCTCTTATATATTGCTATAAAAAACGCAAATAAGACTAATTAATACGTTTTAAGAAACCTTTTACTTAATTACAACTTAGTGGGTGGGATAATGAAACATTCTCATTAGAAGCTTTTTATTTAAGCCAGTTTCAATAAAGTGAACTTATAGATAAGCAAAACACAATAGATAAACGTGATACTTTGATTTTGTCATTCAGAGGGAAGCGAAGAATCTCTCTCTATTCTCTATTACTTAAAATCAAAAAAAATTCCTCGGTAGTTACTTCCTCTGAATAACAAAATTAATTTTAAGCCAACTCTTTTCTATGAATTAAACGAGTCAATTGAATAGATAAATCTGTGAAAATTATTTTAGCATTTCCATTTCTCTCAATATGGTATTCTGCTTCTTCTAAAGCCTCCTTAATTTCAAAAATATTATTTTGATGGATATATGCTGAAAATTTATCAAATGAAAATTTTCCATCGTGACTTTCAAAATATATTAAGGAATCAGCCGTATAATTTTTAAGCATGGCTTGACGGAAAACTTCTAAACAAAAGCTTAAAAATTTCTTTTGAGTTTCGCGACCTTCTTTTGCTAATTCTTCACTCCAATCAAATAAATCATTAATTGCACTTTTGTTGCCTTTGGCTTTAAATGCTGTTCTTACCCAAAAGACAAATAGATTTTCAAAAAGCACCTCATTACCATCATTTTTTATAATGTGTAATGCTTTATTAAAATCACCATTGGATTGATGACTTGTTTTTTTAGCTTCACTTGAGTTAACTTTATGAATATCAGTTAGTTGTTTGTAAATATCTTCTTCAGATAAAAGCGGAATGTGTAATATTTGACAACGAGACTGTATGGTTCCTAAAACATGTTCCACGTTTTCAGTTAAAAGCAATAAAACTGTTTTATCAGGCGGTTCTTCTACCAATTTTAATAATTGATTAGAACATTCATTATTCATTTTATCGGCCATCCAAATTACCATCAATTTGTAACCACCTTCATAAGCTTTTAATGATAGTTTTTTTGAAATCGAAACTGCTTCAAGCTTGCTTATGTTTCCCTGTTTTTTTTCAATTCCTATAAATTGATACCAATCATATAAGGATGCATAGGGATTTTTTAAAACAAATTTTCGCCATTCAGAAGAGAAATTATCTGAAACAGGATTCTTTTTAATATCCTCATTGGTGTTAACTGGATATACAAAATGAAGATCTGGATGCGCTAATTTTTCAACCTTATTTTTACAGGCAATATATTCATCACTTCCTTTTGCAAACGAATGACATAAAATTTCTTTAGCATAACTTAAGACAAGCGGTAAAATACCAGAACCCGATTTACCAACAAACAATTGAGTGTGGGGAATCCGTCCATTTTCAACGGTCTTTATTAAATGTGATTTTATATGTTGTTGGCCTATTACTTCGGAAAAATCCATACACAATATTACGGTTTTTTAGTTAAAAAGAACCTTTCAAAAATGGTATATTTACAGTCCAAAACTTAGAAATTAACCGAGCATATTAAAATTTTCCACACCCAAGGGAATATTTAATAGCGAACAGCAGGTGAACATAAATAAACAATAATAGACACATGAAAACGATTAACGATTTTAATTTTGAAAATAAAAAAGCTTTAATCCGAGTTGATTTTAATGTTCCTTTAAACGAAGCTTTAGGGGTTACTGATAGTACTCGAATTTTAGCGGCAAAAAAGACGATTATTAAAATTTTGGAAGACGGAGGAAGTTGTGTGTTAATGTCTCACTTAGGAAGACCTAACGGTGTTGAAGAAAAATATTCTCTTAAACATATTGTCAATGAAGTTAGTAAAATTCTAGGTGTAAAGGTTCAGTTTTCTGAAGGTTGTATTGGAGAAAATGCACAGAAAGCAGTCGCTGAATTAGAAAAAGGTGAGCTATTATTATTGGAAAACCTTCGGTTTCATAAAGAGGAAAAAGCAGGAGATGAAGGATTTGCTGAAGAACTATCAAAGCTAGGAGACATCTATGTAAATGATGCTTTTGGAACTGCACACAGAGCTCATGCTTCCACCTCAGTTATTGCCAAGTATTTTCCAGAAAACAAATGTTTTGGAATACTTTTAGCTTCCGAAATTGAAAACATTAGTAAAGTATTAACCCATAGCGAAAAACCAGTTACTGCGATTATTGGAGGTGCAAAAGTTTCTTCAAAAATCACGATTATAGAAAGCATATTAGATAAAATAGACCATTTAATTATTGGTGGAGGGATGGCCTTTACATTTATTAAAGCGCAAGGAGGAAGTATTGGTTCTTCTTTAGTTGAAGACGACAAACAAGAAATGGCATTGTCCATTTTAAAGATTGCTGAAGAGAAAAATGTAAAAGTTCATTTACCGGTTGATGCGATCATAGCAGATCAGTTTTCGAACGATGCACATATAAAAACGGAAGCTATTAATGCTATTCCTGAAGGATGGATGGGATTGGATGTTGGACCTAAAACCAACGACCTATTTAGCGAGGTTATTTTAAACTCCAAAACGGTATTATGGAATGGACCCGTTGGAGTTTTTGAATTGAAAAAGTTTGCAACAGGAACGATTTCGTTAGGAAATGCAATTGCAGAAGCAACCGAAAACGGCACTTTTTCATTAGTAGGAGGTGGAGACTCTGTAGCAGCTGTAAAACAGTTTAATTTAACCAACAAAGTAAGTTACGTTTCTACAGGTGGAGGTGCTATGTTAGAAATGTTAGAGGGTAAAACACTTCCTGGAATTCAGGCTATTTTAGATTAAACTAAAAAACAGCTTTCATAGAATTTAAAACAGAATGTTAAATAATTTGTCTTTTATTAGCGTTTTCCTACATTTATAAAAAATTCTAATAAAACATTTTGTTTCTTATTGTATGATATACAGGCATTTACTACCAACCCTTATCTCTTTTTTACTTTTTACTAGTTTAGGAACTCTTTCTGCTCAAGAAGAAACTAAACCAGAAGACAGCTTAAAAGTTGTGACTCATAACCCTCCAACTAAAACCATCCAGATTGTCGATACAATTACGACACAAACTACTAATGGTGATTTTAGCACTCCTGTGGCTAATATCCATAGCAAAGACTCTTTAATATTTGACCTTAAAGATGAATCTGTTGCAAGAACTGCCGATAGCTTATGGATGAAAGAACTATATGATTCAAGTAGGTTCGAAGAAGTTTATGGCAGTATTGTAAACGAAGTTATAGAACATGTAGAATACAAGGAACTTCCTACCGAACTTCTTAAACAACGTCTAGAAGAGCTCAATGCTCGAACTCCTTTTAATGTAGAATACAATCCTTCTTTAGAGAAAATAATTAAACATTATTTAAAAAACAGAAGAACCTCTATGTCCAAATTAATGGCTTTAGGTGATTACTACTTTCCTATGTTTGAGCAAGAACTGGACAAGTATGATTTGCCTTTAGAAATTAAATATTTAGCAGTAATAGAATCCGCTTTAGATCCTGTTGCAAAATCTAGAGTAGGCGCAAAAGGATTGTGGCAATTTATGTTTACGACTGGAAAAATGTTTGGATTGGAAGTGAGCTCTTATGTGGACGAAAGAGCCGATCCAGAGATGTCAACTGAAGCAGCAGCGAAATACTTAAAGAGCCTTCACAAAAGTTTTAATGATTGGGATTTAGCTTTAGCGGCTTACAATTCGGGGCCAGGAAATGTTTCAAAAGCAATTCGCCGTTCTGGAGGTGAAACTAATTATTGGAAAATACGAAATAGACTGCCTAGAGAAACTGCGGGATATGTACCCGCTTTTTTAGCAACGATGTATATTTTTGAATTTGCCGAAGAACATGGCTTTAAAAGTAATGGACCTAAATTCCACCAAATAGCAACCGATACTATTCAAGTAAAAAGATTAATCACTTTTGAACAAGTTGCAAAAGTGGTGAATTTACCTGTTGAAGAAGTTCAGTTTCTAAACCCTTCTTATAAATTAGGAATTATCCCTTTTATAAAAGATAAAAATTATACCCTTAGATTGCCAGTTGAATCTATAGGTAAATTTGTAGCAAACGAAGAAGCTATTTATGCCTTGGCTCAAGAGGAAAATAACAAAGAAGACGCAAACATTCCTAAATATGTAGCGCAACCCGATCGAATTCGATATCGAGTTAAAAGTGGCGATTATTTAGGTAAAATTGCTGAAAAGTATGGCGTTGGTGTGAGTCAGGTAAAAAGGTGGAACGGACTTAAAAGCAATAATTTAAAAGTAGGGCAGCGTCTAACCATTTACCCTACACAACCTAGTGCTAGTGATACTAAAACTAGAGTTGCAAAAACAACTACTAAAGGCAATGTAAAACTATATACTGTTAAAAACGGAGACTCTTTATGGAGCATTTCTCAAAAATTTCCGGGAGCTACTGTTCAAAATATTAAAATTTGGAACGATATTAGCAGCAATAAACTGAAACCCGGTATGAAATTAAAAATTTCAAAAGGCTAATATTCAGAAAACCAACTTAAATGAAACCGATTTATATAACTTTATTCGCTTTAATTGTGCTTGTATCTTGTAATAACAATGAAACAAAAGAGGCTTACAAACAAAAATCTGTAGGAAACATTAATTCCCTTCAAATTTTAATTACAGACGAATTGTGGAGCGATAGTGTTGGAGAGGAAATTCGAAATTATTTTGCAGCACCTACGGAAGGATTGCCGCAAGAAGAACCTTTGTTTTCTATCAATCAAATGCATCCATCTACGTTTTCTGGATTTATAAAAAGCAATCGTCTTTTTTTACACGTTACCATTGGCCAAAAAGACAAATTCACCTTAGTAACCAACAAATATGCAAAGCCACAAACAGGGGCTATTATTACTGCAAAAACAAAACAGGGCTTGGTAAAATTAATAGCTGAAAATCAAGAAGAAATTATTGAGGCGTATTTTAAATCTGAAATTAAAGAGCGTCAACGTAGAACATTAATTTCTCCTTTGGTTATAGATTCACTTAAGGAACGATTTGGATTGAGCATTAGAATGCCCTCTGCTTATAGAATTGCACACAAAGGAGAAGATTTTTATTGGATAAGGAAAGACCTTAAAAAAACAGGTTCTACCAACATATTAATTTACGAGGCGCCTTTAAACTCAATTTCTAGCGATAGTAGTGCTTTAGGAGAAATATTAACGATAAGAGACTCAATAGGTGGTTATCATTTACCGGTTGAAGACAATGGAAGGTTTGGAACAGATTATTCGTATTCGCCTAATTTTTATACAACAGAATTAGACGGAAATTTTGCTTATAAAACAAAAGGTGTTTGGGATGTAAAAGGAGAGTTTATGGCAGGACCATTTTTAAACTATGCAGTAAAAGACGAAAAGAATAATAGATATTTAATAATTGAAGGCTTTACTTTTGCTCCAGCAGAACGCAAACGGAACCTTCAGTTTGAGTTAGAGTCTATAATTAAATCCGCAAAAATCCGCAATTAGACGATTTATTTTTTTTCGTCTATTTTAGAAGCACTGTCAGAATTATCATCAGTGTCATCATCTTTAGAAGCTTCTTTAAATTCTTTAAGACCGCTACCTAAACCGCGCATTAATTCTGGAATTTTCTTTCCTCCAAACATCAATAAAACCACCAGAACAATTAAAACTATTTGCCAAGCCCCAATCATTAAAGGTAAAAATAATGCATTCATTTTTTATAAATTTATTTTCCACAAATGTAATAAGAATTCATTAGAATTATCGTTTTAAGCTTGTATTTAGCAACCAAGAAAAATATTCATCTTAAACTTATTTTATTAAATCAATTACTACAGTTCTAATTTTTATATTTGCTTTAGGATTATTACAAAATGGAAAACAAAAACCGATCTAAAAAGATAAAACAGAAACTACTAAACAAGTATCGTTTAGTGGTGCTTAATGAAGACACCTTTGAAGAACGTTTTACCTTTAAACTTAACCGCCTAAATGTTTTTGTTTTTAGTATTATTTCCGCTTTACTTTTAATAACAGTAACAACAATTTTTATTGCCTTTACGCCTTTACGAGAATACATTCCAGGATACTCTTCGGTGTCATTAAAGAAAAAAGCAACACAACTTGCATATAAAACAGACTCCTTACAACAAGTAATTGAGATTAATGAGCAATATTATTCTTCCATAAAAAAAGTATTAACAGGAGATGTTGCTACCGTAGATTTTAATAAAGATTCTATCATTGAAGCCGCAGAAATGGATATCTCTGAGTTAGTGTTCATACCGTCAAAAGAAGATTCATTATTAAGAGAGCAGGTTTTATTAGAAGATAAATACAATCCTTTAATTACTAATTCTGAAATTAATTTTGTGTTGTTTCCTCCAGTAAAAGGAACCATTTCAGAAGGATTTAACACTAAAGATAAGCATTATGCAGTTGACGTTGTTACCTCAAAAAATGCACCGGTAAAAGCAACTGCAGATGGTACGGTGATTTTTTCTGAATGGACTGCTCAAACCGGATATGTGATTATTATCGAACACACCAATAATTTAATTTCAGTATATAAACACAATTCGGTACTTACTAAAGAACAAGGAGCATTGGTTAAAGCTGGAGAAGTTATTGCTGCCGCTGGTAATACAGGAGAATTATCTACAGGACCTCACTTACACTTCGAACTTTGGAGTGATGGTTATCCTATAGATCCAACTAATTTTATAGACTTCGAATAAATGGTGTTTTTAAAATCTTTAGGAGCAAAAATATTAGCTAAAAAAGCAGCTAAAACTATTCAGAAATGGGCTTCTAATCCAATAGAAACTCAACAAAAGATATTTCAAAATTTAATAGCTGAAGCAAAAGGAACTTCCTTTGGAAAAGACCATAATTTTCAACATATAAAAACACATCAAGATTTTATAAAGCAAGTTCCAGTAAGAGATTACGAAGACTTAAGAGATTATTTTGAGAGAACCGCAAATGGCGAAGAAAATGTTTTATGGAAAGGAAAACCTACTTATATAGCGAAAACATCGGGAACCACTTCTGGAGCAAAATACATTCCCATTACAAAACAATCGATGCCTTTTCATATTGAAGCAGCAAAAAATGCGTTGCTGTGTTATATTGAAGAAACAGGAAATGTAGATTTTGTAAATGGTAAAATGATTTTTTTACAAGGAAGTCCAGAATTAGAATTAATAAACGGAATTAATATTGGGCGATTATCAGGTATTGTTGCTCATTTTGTTCCTAAATATTTACAAAAAAACAGGTTGCCAAGTTGGGAAACCAACTGTATAGACGATTGGGAAACGAAAGTCGATGCGATTGTTGAAGAGACCAAAAATGAGAATATGACACTCATTGGAGGCATCCCTTCTTGGGTACAAATGTATTATGAAAGGCTTCAAAAAGCATCCAATCAAAAAGTAGGGGATCTTTTTAAAAATCTTCAGCTTTTCGTTTATGGAGGTGTTAATTACGAACCCTATCGTGCAAAATTTGAAGAAATGATTGGCCGAAGCGTAGATAGTATAGAATTGTATCCAGCCTCTGAAGGGTTCTTTGCTTTTCAGGATTCTCAAAAAGAAAAAGGAATGCTGCTGTTATTAAATTCTGGAATTTTTTATGAGTTTATTGAAGCATCAAAATTTCATAATGAAAACCCGAAACGATTTACCATTGGCGAGGTTGCAATTGGAGTTAATTACGTGATGATTATATCTACGAATGCAGGACTTTGGGGATATAATATTGGAGATACGGTTCAGTTTACTTCAACAAAACCATATAGGGTGATTGTTTCAGGAAGAATAAAACATTTTATTTCTGCATTTGGAGAACATGTAATTGGTAAAGAAGTAGAGGAAGCTATTAAGGAGGCGATGAATAAATTTCAGTTTTCAATTTCAGAATTTACGGTTGCCCCAGAAACTAATACTAAAGACGGTGAATTACCGTATCACGAATGGTTAATCGAATTTGAAAAAACGCCTAATAACCTGGAAGAAATTGCTTCTTTTATGGACGCTAGTATGCAAGAACAGAACTCATACTATAAAGATTTAATTGAAGGAAATGTGCTTCAAACCTTAAGAATAAGAAAACTAAAACAGGATAGCTTTAATAATTATATGAAATCTCAAGGAAAATTGGGAGGGCAAAATAAAGTACCTCGGCTTTCTGACAATCGTAAGATTGCAGACAAGCTTCTTGGTATCAAATTGTAATTGTTTGCTCTTTATTGTTTTCAAATAGATTATGGTATTTTTGCATAAATATTACTTATGATAATAACACACAAAAGAACGCGAGCTCAAGAAAGTTCTGGAGCCATTGAAAGATTATATATTACCATGCGACACCTTTTTAACCGTGGTTTTTACAAACCTATGGGAGTTTCTGGAGAAACGTTAAGAGAGGCGTTACTTACTCTTAGGCCTGAAATTTACGGTTCTATTGCCGAAGATAAAGTTGAATTAGAAGGGTTGCTATATGTTATTGACAGGCTTCCTATAGGAATTGAGGAGTGTAGCTTTATCAATTTAACAAGTGATGAAGGTTATAAAAATTCACATTTTGAACCTATAATTCCTTCCAAAAGAAGAAGAAATTGTTATCGGATTGACGAGGAACAAATGAATATTGAAGTAACTCGTGGACGTTCTGAAATATACGACGTACTTACACACCTTACTTTTTTGTTTATTGAGTCTCATAAAATTATGTCTCATGTAATTATTAACGACGGCAATGATGTAAACAGAGATTGGAAAAAACTGGAGAGTGCGGTTCTTAAAAAAGGGAAACTAAGTCAGAAAGAGAAAGAAATAGCCTTAACACATACGGCAAATTTCTTAGGAAGAACCTTTGAAGAAGTTAGTGATGCGTATCCAAATTTTGCTACCAAAACAGACCCAAATCGTTTTCTAAAAATCATTTATTATTTAGGAAACCTAGCCATACAAGAAGGCACTTCCGACAATAAACGAATTGTAACCTTTAGCCCTGTTTTAAGAGAACGCCTAGGACACCATATTCACGGTGAAATTTGGGCATCGACTATTAAGAAAAAACTAGACGAAACCAATTTATTAGCAAGACCCATACATATTATAAGTGCGAATATGCATAGTGTAATGAACACGCTTTACAGTCCGTTAGCATTGACAACGGAATTTAAAAAGCACAGCGCAATGGAGATTTATGAAATGTTGAGTGATTCTGAGAATTCATTATTACGTAAAAAAGTAATGAAATATGCTTCAGAAAATGGATTGATTTATATAAAAGATACCAGCGGAACCAATATCAATATACAAATAATAGATACGGCTAAGCTTCCTAATAACCCTTCAGCGAAAGCTAATGAAGACAAACCCGTTATTGTTGTAATGGATTATGCTTTTGGAGAACAAGCTTTTGAAACGATGGATGAGTTGTTAAAACCATATAAGATTTCAAAAAAGGAAACACAATTTTTAGATGTTTGTTCAGTTTCTATTATGGGAAAAGCAGGTATTTTAGAAGGTGGGAAAGGAGATATTATGATTCCTTCAGCACATGTGTTTGAAGGTACAGCAGACAATTATCCTTTTAAAAATATGCTTAAAAAATCTCATTTTGAAGGAGAAGATGTTAATGTTAGTAAAGGAGCAATGATTACAGTTTTAGGAACTTCGCTTCAGAACAAAGACATTTTAAAATTCTTCAATAATTCAACTTGGAATGTAGTTGGACTTGAAATGGAAGGAGCGCATTATCAAAAAGCAATCCAGTCAGCTTCCAAAATTAGGCATAGTATTAGTTCCAAAGTAAAAGTTCAGTATGCATACTATGCTTCCGATAATCCATTAAAAACAGGAAGTACTTTAGCGTCAGGAGGATTAGGAACAACAGGAGTTAAACCTACCTACCTGATAACAGAGAAAATGTTAAATCTAATTTTAGAGTAAATCTATTTTGAAAAATAAAATATTAATAACTGGAGGAGCAGGGTTTATAGGTTCTAATTATGTAGAATTGGTTATTGAGAATGCGGAAGATCAAATTTTCGTGTTAGATAATTTGACCTATGCAGGAAATCTAAAAAACCTAGAAGCAGTATCTCACTTATCAAATTACAATTTTATTAAAGGAGATATTTGTGATGAAACATTGATTGATAGTCTTTTTAAAGAACATC
>CEWR01138798.1_pt1 | contig 24689 bp, 23 predicted proteins | sample 356321 | NCBI WGS metagenome assembly CEWR01 (sample SAMEA2621551, study PRJEB7988) | marine metagenome | biome: marine biome (ENVO:00000447); feature: mesopelagic zone (ENVO:00000213); material: "saline water (ENVO:00002010), including plankton (ENVO:xxxxxxxx)" | depth 790 m
TGAATTAGGAACTTTTCCGCTCTTTAATTTTTGGGGCCCGAATACTAATATTAAATCTTCAAAATGGATTGCAGACGCTTCCATATTGGTGCATGATTGGAATGAACCCACCTTACAATTGATTTATCTACCGCATTTGGATTATGTATTGCAAAAAAGCAATGACCCGAAATTAATATCGAAAGAATTAAAAGAACTGGATGTTGTTTTTAAAGAACTTATAGAGTTTTATGAAGCAAAAAATGTGACACCAATTGTGTTGTCTGAATATGGAATCAATCCTGTAAAAGAACCTTTTCATATCAATCGATTGTTACGAAAGAAAGGGTATTTAGCTATAAGAGTTGAAAATGGTTTAGAATTGCTAGACAATGGGGAGTGTGCTGCTTTTGCATTGGCAGACCATCAAGTAGCGCATGTGTATGTCAAAGACAAAAGCAAAATAGGGGAACTAAAGGAGTTGTTTGAAAGTTGTTCTGAAATTGAGTTGATACTGGATGAAGAAGGTAAAAAAGCACATCATTTAGATCATGAAAGGTCAGGTGATTTGGTATTGATGGCCAATAAGGATTACTGGTTTACTTATTACTTTTGGTTGGATGACAAAAAGGCGCCAGATTACGCAAGAATGGTTGCTATTCATAATAAACCAGGCTACGATCCCGTGGAGTTATTTACAGATCCTAAGAAAAAAATGATGATGGCTCGGATAGCTTTGAAAATCTTAAAAAAGAAATTAGGATTTCGAACGCTTTTAAATGTGATTCCTTTGGATGCTACTTTGGTAAAAGGCTCTCATGGATGCATAAATTCAGGCAGTGAATATGATCCCATTTTAGTACAAAAGCAAGAAGACAAATCAAAGGATGTTTTGGAGGCCACTGATATTTGTGACGTGATATTGAATACCGTTTTCGAGTAGTTTTTATAAGGTATTTACCAAGTCCTTTAATCGATATTCATTTGGAGTGCATTTTTCATACTTTTTAAAAACAGTAGAGAAATATTGGCTTGTTGCAAATCCACAGATGTAAGCAATTTCTGCTATGGAGTACTCAGGGAATTCTACCAACGCTTTTTTAGAGGCTTCCAAACGTTTTAAGGTTAAAAATTTCATCGGTGTTAAATTGGTCAACTGTTTGCAATGATGTGTAAATCTGGTGATTCCAACTCCTGCTGATTTTGCCATTTTTTTAATGGTCCAATCCTCTGCGAAGTTTTTTTCCAATTCGTTTAAAAATAAACGGACACTTCTGGAACTGTCTGTCAATGTTTCGTTTAATTCAATATCATTTGTGTCAAATAAATCAAGTAATAGAATCAATAAGTAGTTGATCAATAATCTTATTCTCGAAGCGTTACTACCATTTATGTCATTGTTAATGGCTTTGTTGATTCTTGAAAAACAATTCCGAACATGTTGGTCGGTTTTCCAAATAGGTTTTTCATTGTGCCTTAAAATAGTTGTCAATCGATCCAGATCTTGTTTGGTTAAAGTGATCCATTCTGGCCAAACCCATTCTTGATGAGGTCTTCTAACACCCAAATCAATGATGATCCAATAAAATTTCCCCATGCCAATACTTGGATTTCCTACTTTATGGACTTCCCAAGGTCTCGTAACTGTTAGATGATCTGGAGTAAGGATTGTTTCTTTATTTCCTTGTGCATAAGGCATGGTGCCGGATTCTAAAAAGTGAAACTCAATACCTTCGTTTCTGTGCCAATCCAAACCCCAGTCTTGTGGTTCGTTGGCATCCCAATAGCCAATGCTGTTAAGACCTAGTGTGTTCTCATCCAATCTATCTCCAGGATAACTGTGTCTGGCTAAGGATTTAAAGTTTATTTTATTCCTTTTACGCGCATCAATCAGTGGCAAACAGGTGTCTGCATGGTACGTAATTCCATCGCCTTTAAAAGGTTGTATTTTATGTTTGTTTTTTATCACTGAATTAATTTAAACAAGTTGGGCTTGCAAATTAACTAATTTAGCTGAGATATTTAGTAAGGAACTTTGACAATGTCAATTAATAATATAAAAAGTATAGTTTTACCATTATTAATTAAAAGGTGTCGAAGAAGTAGTTGTTTGTTTTTAATTATTTTAGAATTGTAATGTATATGATGGATTTAAAAAAATATTTGTTTCCGGGCTTGTTTTTGTTGCTTGTGTTAAACATTGTTGCACAAGATAAGATTGCTGTATTTTCTAAAACGAGTGGATTTAGGCATAAATCTATTGAAGTTGGTATACAGGCGATACAAAAAATGGCACAAGAAAATGGGTTTTTGGTTGAAGCTACTGAGGATTCTGAAGTCTTAATTTCAAAGTTAAAAAAATACAAAGCAGTTGTTTTTTTAAACACTACGGGAGATGTTTTTACTGAAAAACAACAGGATAAGTTTGAGAAATATATTCACAAAGGAGGTGGTTTTGTTGGGATTCATTCTGCTGCTGATACTGAATTTGATTGGACATGGTATGGTAAAATGATTGGCGCTTATTTTTTAAGTCATCCTAAAAAACAAACTGCAACAATTCATGTTGTAGATTCAGAACATTCTGCTACTTCTATGTTAGGAAAACAATGGAAGAAATATGATGAATGGTATAATTTTAAAAAGATCAATCCAAAAATAAATGTATTGATGAAATTAGATGAATCTTCGTATTCCGGTGGGAAAAATGGAAAAGATCATCCAATAAGTTGGACTCAAGAAATTAAAAAAGGGAAGATGTTTTATACAGGATTAGGGCATACTGAAAAAAGTTATTCAGACACAAAATTTTTAGCACACTTGCTTGGAGGAATTCAATACGTACTTGATTAATTTTAGTACATGTTTAGTCTTCTTTCATAGAGTTTATTAAAAACGAATACATTTCAAGGTTTGTATATTGGAGAGTATAGTAAAACTGAGACGAGTAAATACATTGGGTTGATTTCTCGATGGTGTTGTTTTTATTAAAAATAGAGGAAATAATAACCACACCATAATTGCTGTTAAACAGAATAAAAGCTGTATATTTACACGCAATTAAATGATAAATTTATTGCAACATGGCTATATCTAAAATAATCAATGAAGGGTTAACTTATGACGATGTACTTTTAGTACCGGCATATTCAGAAGTGTTACCAAACACGGTAAACATTGCCTCAAAATTCACAAGAAATATTACCTTAAATACACCTATCATCTCGGCAGCGATGGATACTGTTACCGAATATGCTATGGCAATTGCAATGGCTAGAGAAGGAGGAATCGGAGTTATACATAAAAATATGTCTATTGCTGAACAGGCTCTAGAGGTTAAAAAAGTCAAACGTTCAGAAGCAGGAATGATTCTAGAGCCTGTGACAATAAAAGCTACAGAAACTGTTTTGGAAGCGAACAATTTGATGTTTGAACATAAAATTGGTGGTATTCCTGTAATTAATGATTCTAACGAATTAGTTGGAATCGTGACAAATCGTGATTTGCGTTTTGAGAAAAATGAAGGTCGTTTTATTTCTGAAGTAATGACTTCTCAGGATTTAATCACAGTTGTAGAAGGAACTTCTTTAAAACAAGCTGAGGTCATTTTGCAAGGAAATAAAGTAGAGAAACTACCAGTTGTGAATAAAGACAACAAACTGGTGGGCTTGATTACTTTTAGAGATATTATCAAGGTAAGAGAAAATCCTCATGCGAATAAAGATGGTTACGGAAGGCTACGAGTAGCGGCTGCAATTGGTGTTACATCTGATTGTGTTGAACGTGTTACTGCTTTAGTTGCTGAAGGTGTTGACGCGGTTGTATTAGATTCTGCTCATGGACATTCTATCAACATTTTAAATAAATTAAAAGAAGTAAAAGCTGCATTTCCTAACTTAGATGTTGTGGCTGGTAATATTGTTACCGAACAAGCGGCTTTAGATTTAGTTGCTGCTGGCGCAGATGCTGTTAAAGTAGGAATTGGACCGGGATCAATTTGTACAACAAGAGTTGTAGCAGGTGTTGGTTATCCTCAATTATCTGCAGTGATTAACGTTGCTGATGCATTGAAAGGAACAGGTGTTCCTGTAATTGCTGATGGAGGTATTCGTTATACAGGAGATATTCCTAAGGCGATTGCTGCAGGTGCAGATTCTATTATGTTAGGATCTTTATTAGCAGGGACAAAAGAAGCGCCTGGTGAAGTGATCATATTTAATGGAAGAAGATTTAAATCTTACCGTGGAATGGGGTCTGTTGAGGCGATGAAAAATGGTTCTAAAGACCGTTATTTCCAAGGAAAAGAAGACGATACTTTAAAATTAGTTCCAGAAGGAATTGAAGGACGTGTTCCTTATAAAGGAGAGTTGTTTGCGACAATGCACCAATTTATAGGTGGCTTAAGAGCAGGTATGGGATATTGTGGTTCTGCTACTATTCAAGATCAAAAAACAAATTCTACTTTTGTGAAGATTACGGCATCTGGTATTGCAGAGAGTCATCCGCATGATGTTACAATAACTAAAGAAGCGCCAAATTATTCTAGATAATTTGTAAGAACATATTATATAAAAAATCCCTTTCAAATTTGAAAGGGATTTTTTTTGGAATTAGTCTTAGCAGAAATTAATTGCTGATCGTGAGTATAATTTTTTATTTGATTCGTTATTCATGTATTATTTTAAATGACATGTTGTTGAGGTGTTTCTCTACTAGAATTTGACAAGCGAGTCTACAAGATGTGTCGGAAGATTCCATTTTAGAAAGTGTCGTTATTTCATCTCTGTCTTCAGGGGTACCTATTTCTTTGAATATAATTTTTATGTGACAAGTGCCGCACCAGGCTCTTCCCTTGCAGTCTCTTCATTCTTCTGCGAACCGATCAAACAACAGTTCCATAAGATTATTATATTCTAGAGGTTTGTATATTACGAGATGTTTGCTGTCAAACTCATCATAGTAACTAAAAGAAAAAGAGTTGTTGCTCATGATTTTTTTACGTCTCTTGATTTGAACATTTTTAGAAAGAATCCAGTCGACATGTTTCTAGCTCTCATTTTTGCGTTTTCAGCTAGAATACCAGTGGATAGTTCATCAACAGTTTCAAACCAAAGTTGAAGCCATTTGCCAAAATGTTCTTGTGTTACTTTCTGATCATATTTTTGATCAACTTCAATATGAATTCTTCCTGGGTTTCCTTTGTAAGCTTTTTCAAAATGAAGGTTTGTATACCAAAAATCTGTAAGTTTCTCTTGGTGAAGCTCCCAGTCGGAAATCTGATTATTAAAAATAGGTCCGATAAATAAATCTTTACGAACCTTTTTGTAAAAGGCACGAACTAAAATTCCAATTTCTTCTCTGTTTTGAAGTGTCATAATTTTTTATTTATGGGTGAAATTAATTTTTTTTAAAAAAAAGAAGTGCCGTTTTTTAAATCTTTTACGAGGCTTAATAATGTAGTTTTTTCTAGCATTTCTAGCAACTAAATTCGAATAGTAATAAAGTTATGATGCAGTTAATAAGGGTTTTGTGCATTGCATTTTTCCAATCATAATCCACAAGCGGTATAAACGTCATCTCCATCGAATGCACTTACAATTTGACTTAGATAGATATTCTCTAAATCTTCTACAGTATTGCTAAAACCGCCAAGGGAACCTCTATTTGAAGTTATGATTATTGCTCTTGTCAATTGTTGTGAAATTTTCGCTGTGAATGCCTCAGGAGATTCTATTTCTTCAATAATTTTTTTTAAGCTGACTTCTGTTTCCTTCTAATGATCGAGAGGCAATATGCAGTCTCTATTTTATTAAAAATTCATAGGTTTTCGAGAACATATAGCTCTAATTAGAGCTCAAAGATAGTAATAATTTTGAACTGGATGTTTTTGTCCGATTTAAAGCAGTCGTTAAAAAAACCTCTATTTAAATAGAGGTTTTTAATTATACATGGCTATTTCAAGACGACACAAATCATTTTTAACAAATTAGGTGTAGTCTAGAGAGGTAATTAATTTATCTTTATTACTATTTTCCCTTTTGCTCTGCCTGATGCAAGGTGCGTATACGCTTCGATACTTTCAGAAAAAGGATATACTTTATCTATGATGGGTTTGATTTTCTCATCTTCAATTAAGTTTTTGATCAGTGATAATTGTGCGCCGTTTGGATTCATGAAAATGTATTTATAAGATGCATTTTTATCCTTAATTCCATTTGACAACTCTTCAGGCAACTTGTACTCTGTCATTCCAAAATTTCTCGCTGTTTCCTCATCTAAAGCTCCAATGATACTTACTACTTTTCCACCTTCTTTGATTGTTTTAAAAGCGTCAGTTGTATAAATATCTCCAAGCGTGTCAAATACAATATCCGCATCTTTTACAATGGTCTTATAGTCTTCTGTTTTGTAGTCAATTACTCTATCAGCACCCAATGCTTTTACCCATGCAACATTGTTTGTACTCGTTGTAGTGTATACATAGGCTCCTTTCGATTTTGCGTATTGAATAGCAAAACTTCCAACACCACCTGAACCGGCGTGTATAAGTACTTTGTCATTTTCTTTAATTCCTACACTCTCTAAAGATTGTACAGCAGTAAGACCTACTAGTGGGATACTCGCAGCTTCTTCAAATGAAATATTTCCTGGTTTTTTTGATACCGCTTCACTATTTACTGAAACATATTCAGCGATGGTTCCCATCTGATCTCCTGGAACTCTAGAGTATACCAAGTCGCCAATTTCAAAGTTAGTTACCTCAGCTCCTTTTTCAACAACCACGCCACTTACATCGTAACCTGCAATGCTAGGGAAAGGTATTGGAAGCATGTCTTTAAGATATCCTAAGACAAGTATTTTGTCTATTGGGTTGATTGAAGTAGCTCTAACTTCTATCAAAACATCAGTTGCTTTAATGGTTGGTTTGCTAACTTCATTTATTGCTAAACTATCTTTAAAATCTCCGTATTGTGTTATCTGTAATGCCTTCATGTCTAATTTTTTTTCGGTGTGTATTGTTAACTTATACAAAAGTACTACAAAGACATCACGAAAAAATTGACCTATGGTAAGAAAACTATTTTTTTGCTGTTTCAACTCTAATTCTACTCAAACTTTCTTGGGTAATTCCTAGATAAGATGCGATATGATAATTACGAGTGTACTGATCTATTTTTGGATACTGTTCTAAGAATAAATTATAGCGCTCTGAAGCAGTTAATTGTAATTGATTTAAAATTCGCTTATGTAAACTAACCACATGACGCTCTAAGCTATGTCTTTGGAAAGTTTCGTATTCAGGAAAAAGTGTATATATATTATTTAATTTTTTGGCATCGAATTCTATAACATTCGATTCCTTAAGAGTTTCTACTGTTAGGGTTGCAGGTTCGTGGTTATGAATAGCTATATAGTCACTCATCCACCAGTTTTTAATGGCAAACTGTAAGGTGTGCTCTTTCCCATTTTTATCTACGCAATAAGATCTTAGGCAACCTTCGGTTACAAAATATATTTTGTCAACATTTTGTCCTTGTCTAATGATAGTGATTCCTTTAGGAAAGGTTGTTTTTTTTGAAATTGAATACAGATATTCTTCTGCTTCTTGACTTAGGCTTTGATTGCTTTTAATTTTTTTTATTAAATCTTCCAAATTAGTAACGATGAGATTAGTTGTTTGCAAATTATTGAGTCCTAACAAATATAACTGTTTCCAATTACTATCTCCTTTGGTAACCAAGTTTTGATTTTGAGGAGTATATTAAAAAGTAATTCAACTCCTGAGGTTTGTAACTTCTACTTAGTTTATAGGCTATGTAGAATTAAATTTTTATCTTCGTTTTATGCTTTCAAAAAAGACTAAATACGGATTAAAAGCCTTGACTTTCTTGGCAAATCGAGAAGAGAATTGCCCTGTGCAAATTTCAGAAATCGCTAAAAGTGAAAATATCTCTCATAAGTTTTTAGAAAGTATTTTATTGACATTACGTAAAGCTGGTTTGTTAGGATCTAAGAAGGGCAAGGGTGGAGGTTATTATCTTTTAAAAGAGCCTGCAGATATCTTAATGACTGATGTAATCCGGTCTTTGGAAGGACCCATTGCTATGGTACCTTGTGTGAGTTTGAATTTTTATGAAAAGTGTGATGACTGTCCAGATGAGAATGCATGCAGTGTACATAAACTTATGATTCAAGTTAGAGACAGTACTTTGCAAGTCTTCCGAAATACTTCTTTGGCTGATTTAACCAAGTAATTTTTGTTGAATTATTCTCAAAAATCATCTCAATTAAAATTTCTTTATTTGTTTAACCTACTTTTTTAGTAGGGTAAATGGGAGCTTCTGTTAATTCTATGTTTTTTACATAGCAAATGTTATAAAATAATTTGTGAGATTGTATTGATGTGTGTATATTTGCTGGATAATCTACTAATCCGATAGGGTAATAGTTTTTGAATTAAGAAATATAACAAATGATACTAGATAGGTTGCATAACGACAGGGAAAATCAAAGCTTTCAACAAGCTGTGATTTCTGATAAGCCAATTCGTAGTTTTATAAAAGCTCTAAGTTGGAGAGTTATTGGTACCTTGGATACTATGTTAGTGTCATATTTTGTAGTTGAGGACGTGAAAACAGCATCTATGATTGCAGGAGTAGATTTCGTTACAAAAATGATTTTATATTTCTTTCATGAGAGATTATGGAATACAATTAAATGGGGAAGATAATGAGCACACTATACACAGAAGCAGAGCTTCAAGAAATAAACGATTCTTTGAAAGGTAAAACGCCACAAGAAATTGTTGCATGGGGATTAGAAACAGCTAATAAACCATTGATTACAACAAATTTTCGTCCATACGAAGGTTCTATTTTGCATTTGACTACAAGTCAGAAAAAAGATTTGAAAGTAGTATGGTGTGATACAGGGTACAATACCCCAAATACATACCGTCATGCTGAGGTATTGATAGCGCAATTGAGTTTAGATATTCATTTGTATGTGCCAAAGCAAACAGCTTCTCATAGAGATATTGTAATGGGAATTCCTCAAATTGAAGACCCGATGCATAAAGTTTTTACAGAACAAGTAAAGTTGGAGCCTTTTAAAAGAGCAATGACTGAGCATCAACCAGATTTATGGTTTACAAATTTGAGAAAAGGTCAAACTGCTTTTAGAGATAGCATTGATATCGTTTCTCAAGGTGTAGATGGAGTTATAAAAGTAAGTCCATTTTACGATTGGTCAGATGAACAATTGGATGCTTATAACGAATCAAACGGAATTCCAAATGAAGCTAAATATTTTGATCCGACAAAAGTATTAGGAAACAGAGAGTGTGGTTTACACGCTTAAATAATAAGTTTTGAGTTTGCCTACGGCAGGTTAAGGTTTACGATTATACAATAAGATAATTACACGATTAAACGATATAAAAATGAGTACAATATTAAATTCTAATGCTTTAGAAAACGAAGCCATCTACATCATGAGAGAGGTTGCTGCGCAGTTTGAAAAACCTGTGTTGTTGTTTTCAGGAGGTAAAGATTCGATCACTTTGGTTAGATTGGCGCAAAAAGCCTTTTATCCTTCAAAAATACCATTTCCATTTTTACATGTTGATACGGGACATAATTTCCCAGAAACTATTGAGTTTAGAGATCGTTTGTGTAAAGAACTAGGGGTAGAGTTGATTGTACGTAATGTACAAGATAATATCGATTCAGGAAAAGTTCAAGAAGAGTCTGGTAAATATGCAAGTAGAAATATGTTGCAAACAGAAACATTATTAGATGCTTTGGAAGAATTTGGTTTTGATGCTGCTATTGGTGGTGCCCGTAGAGATGAGGAAAAAGCAAGAGCAAAAGAACGTATTTTCTCTGTAAGAGATGATTTTGGTGGATGGGATGAAAAAAACCAACGACCTGAGTTATTTGATTTGTTGAACGGAAAAATTGATTTAGGGCAAAATGTTCGTGTTTTTCCAATTTCAAATTGGACAGAATTAGATGTTTGGTCTTATATCGAAAAAGAACATATTGAAATTCCTTCTATTTATTTTGCACATAAACGGAGTGTTTTTTTAAGAGACGGCATGATTTGGTCAGCAGAAGACGGTGTTGTTTACCGTGAAGAAAATGAAGAGGTTCTAGAAATGATGGTTCGTTTTAGAACTGTAGGAGATATGAGTTGTACTGCAGCTGTATTATCTGATGCAGTTTCTATCCATAAAGTTGTTGAAGAAATTAGAGATTCATCTATTTCTGAAAGAGGAGCACGTATCGATGATAAACGTTCTGAAGCAGCAATGGAGAAACGTAAGCAACAAGGGTATTTTTAAAATTTTCTAAAGAAAATTTTAAGCTTTAGATAATAGGCCTAAAGTAATGAGCGATTGAAAACATTATAAGAAAAGCATATGGCGTAAAGCCTACAGCATAAAGCAAACATTGAAAATGGAAGTTTTAAAAATAGCAACAGCAGGAAGTGTAGATGACGGGAAAAGTACTCTGATCGGTCGGATTTTATATGATACGAAATCATTGACTGATGATAAATTAGAAGCAATAGAACGTAGTAGTAAACAAAAAGGATTTGATTATTTAGATTTTTCTTTGGCTACTGATGGTTTGGTTGCAGAGAGAGAGCAAGGAATTACAATTGACGTAGCACATATTTATTTTTCTACAGCGAAAAAGAGTTATATTATTGCAGATACTCCAGGGCATGTTGAGTACACAAGAAACATGGTTACCGGAGCCTCTACTTCACAAGCAGCTATTATTTTAGTAGATGCTCGTAAAGGTGCAATTGAGCAAACATACCGTCATTTCTTTATCAATAACTTATTGAAAGTTAAAGATATCATAGTGGCTGTAAATAAGATGGATTTGGTAGATTTCTCAGAAGAGAAATTTAATGCTATCAAACAGGAAATTACTGCATTGGCTGCGAAGTCTGATTATAAGGGACAGAATATTACTTTTATTCCTGTAAGTGCATTGAAAGGTGATAATGTAGTAAACAAATCAAACCAAACACCTTGGTATGATGGAAAAACAATGTTAGAGCATTTAGAAGGTTTAGATGCACAAGATGTATATGAAATTTCTCAAGCACGTTTGCCTATTCAGACAGTGATTCGTCCCAAGACAGAAGAATTTCATGACTTTAGAGGGTATGCTGGTAAATTATACGGTGGTTCTTTAAGTGTTGGAGATAAGGTTACAGTATTGCCTTCAAAAACATCTTCAGTAATTAGTGGTATTTATCACTTTGACAAGCAGTTTGATAAAGCTGAAAGAGGTTCTTCTGTAAATATTACTTTAGAAAACGATATCAATATTTCTAGAGGAGATTTAGTAGTGAAATCTAATGAGTTGCCTAAAGAAGCAAAACAAATAGATGCTAAGATCTGTTGGATGGATTCAAAAAATTTAGTTCCTGGAGCTAAATATTTAATTCAGCATGGAGCAAATAGAGTGGTCGCAAAAATCGGAGATATCAAGTCTGTAATCAAAACAGATTTCTCAGGAAAAGATGAAGCTGCTTCTGAATTGACAATTAATGAAATAGGGATCGTTACTGTAAAATTAGCGAAGCCATTATTTTATGATGCATACGCAGACAATAAAGCAAACGGTTCATTTATTTTAATCGATGCGCAAACTAATAATACATCAGGAGTAGGTTTTATACAATAAACTAGTTTATTGAGTAAAGAGTATCAAGTAATGAGTAAAAAGTATAAAAGAAAAATTAGTAGTAATTATTGTTTAGAGGTTTAAGAGAAGTAATAAAGGAAGACTTTATACTTGGGACTTGATACTTTAGACTTCAAAATTTATTTTGACATGCAAAGTTTTAGATCAGAAATAGAAAATCCTATCGTTGAGAAAGATATCATCGATTTGGCAGATAAAATTCAATTGTTCCATGAAGGGAAACTTGATGAAGAAAAATTCAGAAGTTTACGTTTAGCACGCGGAGTTTACGGACAACGTCAGTTTGGAGTGCAAATGATTCGTATCAAATTACCCTACGGTAAAATAACGAGCGATCAGTTGGTACGAATTGCAGATGTGTCTGATGAATATTCAAGAGGTCGTTTGCACATTACTACACGTCAAGATATTCAAATTCACTATGTTAGTTTGGACAGAACCCCAGAATTATGGGCTGAATTAGAAAAAAGTGATATTACATTACGTGAAGCCTGTGGGAACGCAGTAAGAAACGTAACCGCTTCTGAAACAGCAGGGATCGATAAGAACGAACCTTTTGATGTCTCTCCATATGCACATACTGTATTTCAGTTCTTTTTAAGAAATCCTATTTGTCAAGAATTAGGACGTAAGTTCAAGGTTTCTTTCTCTGCTACTGATGATGATACTGCTTTAAGTTTTATGCATGATATTGGATTCATCGCAAAAACAAAAGTAATTAATGGTGAAGAAGTAAGAGGGTTTAAAGTAATGTTAGGTGGTGGATTAGGTTCTCAACCTCGTTTTGCAGATACCGCTTTTGAGTTTCTTGAAACAAATAAAATCATTCCTTATATGGAATCTGTTTTACGGGTTTTTGATAGATATGGAGAGCGTGCTAAAAGAGCAAAAGCACGTTTGAAATTCTTTATCAAAAATGTTGGTTTAGAAGAATTTAATAAAATTGTTGCTTTAGAAACAAAGGCATTGTCTAACCAAATAGTAGAGATCTCTGCGGAAGGATTTGAAACACCAGATGTCTCTGCAATTGTTGCTCCAGAAGTAACAATAGATCAAGAGGCTTTTAAAGCATGGAAAGCATCGAATGTAATTGCTCAAAAGCAAGAGGGTTTATTTGCTATTGGAGTAAAAGTAAATATTGGAGATTTTTATACAAAAGAAGCTAGAATTTTAGCTGATTTGATTAAAAATTATGCAGGAGACGAACTGCGTTTCTCATTGCGTCAAAATATATTAGTACGTCATGTACGTGAAGACTTATTGCCTTTCTTTTTCCAGGAATTAGGGAAAATAGATATGGTTGCTTTAGGATACGAATCTATTCAAGATGTTACCGCTTGTCCGGGAACGGATACGTGTAACTTAGGGATTGCTTCTTCTACAGGTATTGCTGATAAATTAGGAAAAGTATTAAGAGCTGAATATCCTGAGTTTGCTGATAATAAAGACTTGATGATTAAAATTTCTGGTTGTATGAATGCTTGTGGTCAACACAATATGGCAAACATTGGTTTCCAAGGAATGTCTGTAAAGTCTGGAAAATTAGTGGCCCCTGCCTTACAAATTTTATTAGGTGGAGGGATCTTAAAAGACGGTGCAGGCCGTATTTCTGACAAAGTAATTAAAATACCTTCTAAAAGAGGACCTGAGTCATTGCGTTTGATCTTAAATGATTTTATTGCGAATGCTGATGGAAAAGATTTTATCAAGTATTATTTAGCGCAAGGAAAGAAATATTTCTATGATTTCTTAAAGCCTTTATCTGATGTTACGTCTTTAGTAGATTCTGATTTTGTTGATTGGGGATCTGAAGATAAATATGCAACTGCAGTTGGAGTTGGTGAATGTGCAGGTGTTGTTATTGACTTGATCGCTACCTTGTTATTTGATAGTAAAGAGAAAATTGAGAATGCAAAAGAAGTATTCGCAGAGGGTAAATTATCGGATGCTATTTATTATTCTTATAGCTCAATTGTAAATACGGCAAAAGCTTTATTAACTGCTGAAGGAAAGAAAACAAATAAACATGATAAAATTATAACTGACTTTAACGAAGTGTTCGTTGCAACGGGTAAAATTAAATTAGATACTGATTTTGAGTCGTTTATTTATCAAATAAATCAAAATGAAGCTTCTGAAGAATTCACAAAATCTTATTTACAAGATGCAGAAAAATTCTACACATTGGTAGCTCAATACAGAGCAAAAGAATTAGTTGAAGCATAATGGCTTTTTTGAATTAGGAGTTGTTATTTTTGCAACTCCTAATTTTTATAATATAGAGAATGAATAAGCAACCAAAATTAACGTTAGTAGGAGCAGGCCCTGGAGACCCAGAGTTGATTACTTTGAAAGGAGTAAGAGTTCTAAGAGAAGCAGATGTCGTTTTATACGATGCTTTGGCTAATGAAGAATTATTGGAATATGCTGAGAATGCAGAGAAAATTTTTGTTGGAAAACGAAGAGGAATGCATAAGTTTATGCAAGAAAAAATTCAGGATTTAATTGTTGAGCATGCTTTACAAGGAAAACATGTAGTACGACTAAAAGGTGGAGATCCTTTTGTTTTTGGTCGTGGTTCTGAAGAATTAAAGTACGTGATCCAGAAAGGAATAGAAATCGCAATTGTATCTGGAGTAACATCAGCAATAGCTGCACCGGCAAGTTTCGGAATATCATTGACACAACGAGGAGTAAATGAAAGTTTTAGAGTCATTACTGGAACACGTTCTGATTTGACGTTAAGTGAAGATGTTGAAGCGGCAGCAAATTCTAATACAACCATCGTAGTACTGATGGGTATGAGTAAGCTTGAAAAAATTGTAAATACGTTCAAGGCAAAAGGAAAACATGACATTCCAGTTGCTATTATTGAAAATGGAACTAAAAAACAGGAACGTTTAGCAGTAGGAACGATAAATACAATATTGGAAATAGTTAACGAAAAAGGGTTGTCAAATCCTTCTATTATTGTAATCGGTGAAACGGTTAAACAGAGTGAAAAATTGTACAGTCAAATTTTAAAACAAAAAGAAAAATCAATATAATGCAAAATCAATTATATCCCGTTTTCTTAAAGGTAACAGAGCTGAATACTTTAATAGTAGGGGGTGGTAATGTCGCCTTAGAAAAATTAACTTTTTTATTAAAATCTAGTCCAGATGCAAAAGTGGAAATGGTCTCTCCGATGTTTAGAGAAGAAACCATTGCATTGGCAAACAAACATGGTATTGAAATGTTTGTGCAGCCTTATGATGTAAGTTTTATTGAAAACAAACATATTGTAATCGCGACTACAGAAGTAGAAGCAGTGAACAAAAGTGTGCATGCTGATTGTAAGAAACGCAATATCTTGGTAAACTTAGCTGATAATCCACCATTTTGTGATTTTTATATGGGTGGGATTGTTACGAAAGGAAATGTGAAAATTGCAATTTCTACAAACGGTAAGTCGCCAACAATGGCAAAACGTCTTAGGCAGTTTTTCGAAGATGTAATACCCGCGGATATCAATGAATTGGCAGAAAATTTAAATGAGTATAGAAAAACAATCAAAGGAGATTTTGAGCAAAAGGTGGAAGCTATGAACGAGTTTACCAAAGGTTTGGTTTCGAAGAATAAATAAGTGAATTAATACAAGGTGAAATAGTATTTTATTACGATTTTTGCAAAATTAAATAAATAAAAATAATTACAAGATGATCAAAACAGATATATTAATAATAGGAGCCGGGCCGGTAGGAATGTTTGCCGTATTTGAAGCGGGGTTATTAAAATTACGTTGTCATTTAATTGATGCTTTAGCTGAGCCAGGAGGACAGTGTACAGAAATTTATCCTAAAAAACCTATTTACGATATTCCAGCATACCCAGAGATTTTAGCTGGAGATTTGGTAAAGAATTTAGCAGTACAAATTGCTCCATTTGAACCAACGTATACATTAGGTGAAAGAGCAGATACAATTGAAAAATTAGAAGACGGTACTTTTATAGTTACTACAAATAAAGGAACGAAACACAATGCACCTGTCGTATTTATTGCCGGGGGATTGGGATCTTTCGAGCCGCGTAAACCACCTATCAAAGAAATTGTTGATTTCGAAGACAAGGGAGTTGAATATATTATCAAAGATCCAGAATTGTATAGAGATAAGAGGGTAGTGATTTCTGGTGGAGGTGACTCTGCTTTAGACTGGGCTGTTTTCTTAGCAGACGTAGCTTCTGAAGTTTCTTTAGTACACAGAAGAAAAGATTTCCGTGGTGCTTTGGATTCTGTAGAAAAAGTTGCTGAATTATCTAAATCAGGAAAAATCAATTTGATTACTGATGCTGAGGTAAAAGAAATTCAAGGTAATGGTAAGGTTGAATCTGTATTGATAAAACATAAAGCAGATGTAGATGAGATCAAAGAGTGCGATCACTTTATTCCATTATTTGGATTGTCGCCCAAATTAGGACCTATTGCAAACTGGGGATTAGAGATTGAGAAAAACGCTATTATTGTAAACAATGCATTGGACTATGGAACAAACATTCCTGGTGTCTTTGCAATTGGAGATGTAAATACGTATCCAGGGAAATTGAAATTGATTTTGAGTGGTTTCCATGAAGCTACTATTGCGGTTCAGTTTGCTTACAATATTATCAATCCAGGAAAAAGATATGTAATGAAATATACGACGGTAAATGGAGTTACAGGATTTGACGGAGAAAAGAAAGAAGCTAAGAAAGCTGTTGTTAAAACTATAGACTAAGAAAATGTCAGATATTAAAGTAAAAATTACAGATAGAGAAGGAGTTGTACATGAATTAGATGCTCCTACCGATATGGGTATGAACATTATGGAGTTGTGTAAAGCGTATGAGTTGCCTGTTGAAGGAACTTGTGGAGGAATGGCTATGTGTGCTTCTTGTCAATGTTATATAACTTCTGATCATGATTTGCCAGAAAAAGGGGATGCTGAAGAAGATATGTTAGATCAAGCATTTTATGTAGAAGACAATAGCCGTTTAGGATGTCAACTACATATCAGTCCAGCAATGGATGGTTTGGAAATTGAATTGGCTCCAGAAAGCGAAATGTAATTTTACTTCAAATGAATTTATAAAAATCTTTAGTGGAAACACTAGAGATTTTTTTGTTTTACAAAAGGACTATTTTAATGTGAGTAATAGATGTCAAAATCCGTACTTTTGCAGTTGAATAGATTTTTATGGATAATAATTTTAAAATGGTTGCTACAACCATGTTTGGTTTAGAAGAAGTATTGGCAAAAGAGTTGAGAGACTTAGGAGCTCAAGATGTTGAGATTGCCGTTCGTAGCGTTAGTTTTAAAGGTGATAAAGGCTTTATGTATAAAGTGAATATTGCACTTAGAACAGCCATTCGTATTTTAAAACCTATTCGTAGATTTAAAGTAAGAGGTGAAGAGGATTTATATAAAAATCTTCAAAAAATTGAATGGGAAAAATATTTGGATGTAGATGGCACATTTGCGATTGGTTCTGTAGTGAACTCGTCATTTTTCACAACCAATTCTCATTATATCTCGTTAAAATCAAAGGATGCTATTGCTGATTATTACCGTCATAAATATAGCAAGCGTCCAAATATTGATCTAAAATATCCAAATTTAAAAATCCATATCCATATCAAAGATGATTTATGTACTGTTTCTTTAGATAGTTCAGGAGATTCTCTACATAAAAGAGGGTATAGAAGTTCAACAAATATTGCTCCAATCAATGAAGTATTGGCAGCAGGTTTGGTTTTATTATCAGGGTATACAGGAGAGGAGAACTTTATAGATCCAATGTGTGGTTCTGGTACGATATTAATTGAAGCAACGATGATCGCTTGTCGTATTCCGGCAAATATCAATCGTAAGCATTTTGCTTTTGAAAGCTGGTTGGATTATGAAGAGGATTTGTACTATCTAATACAAGATTCATTATTGAAGCATATTAGTACTCCACATTATAAAATCATGGGCTTTGATAAAGCACCATCGGCAGTTCAGAAAGCAAAAGAAAATATTGAGAACGCAAACTTGGCAGATTTTGTAGGAATTCACCATGTGAATTTTTTTAACTCTAAAAAAGAAGTTTTCGGAAAAACAACTATTTTGTTTAATCCACCATATGGAGAACGTTTAGAATTGGTTGATTTAGAAGGTTTTTATAAAAATATCGGAGATACTTTAAAATTCGGTTATCCCGGGTCTACTGCTTGGTTTATTACCTCAGATATGCAAGCATTGAAGCATGTAGGGTTAAGAACTTCAAAAAGAATTCTTATGAAGAATGGAGATTTAGATTGTCGTTTTGTAAAATATGAAATGTACGAAGGTTCTAGAAAACCTGAAAAAACAGAATGGGGAACTACTGAAGAGTAGTACCCACATTTGTTTATCAAACAACTAATTCAATCACTTACCTAAACTTACTGATTTAAAATTAGCACTATTTAGGTTTGATAATAGAAATAGACGGAGTAGGATAATACTGAACCTTATATTCTAATTTTAGGTTTGAGACGTGCCTCAAATTTTCTTTTAATTGCCGTCAAACGTTTCATGATATCCATGATTTGCTGGTCTTTTGATTTTTTATAAAACTCGTTCAGAGCTAAAGTCAATTCTCTTGCTTTTAAAGATGCCCAAATACGTTCATCTCTACTTTTGTAGGTCTTTAAATTGCTCTCAAATTCTAATGCTTCTTGTATGGTTTCCATAGTATTATGATTTAATTACAACTCAAATATAGTAAATGTTTATCAAAAACAAGAATTTGTTAAACATATTTTAACTTTTGTTAAGCATATTTTAACTTTTGTTAAAAATGTTACTCTGATAAATTTATTTTTATCGTTTTAAACTTAACAAGACAAAGGTTTTATAGGATAGCACAGTCGAAAAAATTTAGTGAGAATCAATAATGTTTTAATAAACTGTTCAAGATATTTTTTGAATTGCATATCTTTGAATAATTAATATCAAAAATTTATACTTGTCTCTACTTCCTTTTGAAAACCATTTTGTAAATGTCATTTTACCTATTCCTTTGCAGCGGTTATTTACCTATAGCATTACGGAAGCGGAAGCTGGTTTTTTAAAAAAAGGGATGCGTATTGCAGTTCCTTTTGGAAAGAAGAAAATTTATACCGCTTTGGTATATAAGGTTCATCAAGAAGCACCAGAGGCCTATGAGGCAAAGCCTATACATCAAATTTTAGACGATGTTCCAGTTGTAAATGAAATACAGCTAAAACATTGGGAATGGATTTCAGAGTATTATATGTGTTCTTTAGGGGATATTTATAGAGCTGCTTTGCCATCTGCTTTTTTACTGGAAAGTGAAACCATCGTTTTTAAAAACCCGCAGTTTACAGATGATTCGAAATTAACGGATACGGAATTTTTGGTATTTGAAGCATTGGGTCAACAAGCACAGTTGTCAGTTTTAGAAATAAGTTCCATTCTTTCTAAAAAAGATATTTTTCCACTGTTAAAGACAATGCTTGCCAAAGAGGCAATTCTATTAAAAGAAGAAATCTATGAGCAGTACAAGCCAAAACTGGTGAAGTATGTTCGATTAAACGAAAAACATAGAGGAGCATCAGAACTTCCAAAGGTATTGGAGTTGGTTTCAAGAGCAAAAAAACAATACCATGCTTTGATGACTTATTTTTCATTAGAGGCTAGTACTCGTAAACCAGTTCAGCAAAAAACACTTTCTGAAACTGCTGATGTGTCTACAGCGATTATCAAAAGTTTGTTAGACAAAGAAATTTTAGAATTGTATGAAATTCGTACAGATCGTATTTCTTTTAAAGAAGCAGATGGGAAATTAAAAGAATTGAATCCTTTTCAAGAACAAGCGTATACAGAAATAGATACTTCTTTTGAAACGAAGGCCGTTACCTTATTGCATGGAGTTACGAGCAGTGGAAAAACAGAAGTATATGCTAAATTAATTCAAAAGCAATTAGATAAAGGAAAACAAGTTTTGTTTTTATTACCTGAGATTGCGCTGACGACTCAAATAATTAACAGACTTCAGGTATATTTTGGTGGAAAAATTTCTGTTTTTCATTCTAAATATTCAATGAATGAAAGAGTAGAGGTTTGGAATAATGTTTTAGATTCAAAACCTAAAGCGCAAATAATATTAGGAGCAAGATCCTCTTTGTTTTTGCCTTTTTCAAATCTGGGATTGATTATCGTAGATGAGGAGCATGAAACTTCTTACAAGCAATTTGACCCTTCTCCTAGATACCATGCGAGAGATGCTTCTATTTTATTGGGACATATGCACAAAGCAAAAATATTGCTCGGTTCGGCGACACCAAGTTTAGAAAGTTACTTCAATGCCAAAACAGGAAAATATGGTTTGGTGAATTTAACTAAGCGTTTTGGGGAAGTTCAACTACCAGAAATAGAATTAGTAGACATCAAAGAAAAGCATCGTAAAAAAAGAATGACAGGTCATTTTTCGGATCGGTTACTTTTAGAAATTCAAGAGGCAATAAATAATAAGGAGCAGGTAATATTATTTCAGAATAGAAGAGGGTTTTCTCCTGTGGTAGAATGTGAAACTTGTGCCGTTTCGCCTCAATGTCCAAATTGTGATGTAAGTTTAACTTTCCATAAACATAGAAAAGAGTTGCGTTGTCATTATTGTAATTATAGACAAGCGATGCCTTTAAGTTGTGGAGCCTGTGGCTCTGTAAAGCTAACTACTGTTGGTTTTGGAACAGAACAGATAGAGTTGGAGTTAAATGAGTTGTTTCCCGATGTCAATGTGGGTCGTATGGACTTAGATACAACTAGAGGTAAGTATGGGTATCAAAAAATAATTGGAGCTTTTCAAGCGCATGAAATTGATATATTGGTAGGAACTCAAATGTTATCGAAAGGGTTGGATTTTGGGAATGTGAGTTTGGTAGGAGTATTGAGTGCTGATAATATGTTGAATTTTCCAGACTTTAGAGCGCATGAACGGACTTTTCAGATGATGGTTCAAGTAGCAGGGAGGTCGGGTAGGTCTAAGAAACGAGGGAAGGTAATTATACAAACATTCAATCCTTATCATCAAATACTACAACAAGTTTCTACAAACGACTTTGGGGCGATGTATAAGGAACAATTAGAAGATCGTTGGCAGTTTCAGTATCCGCCATATTATAGAGTTTTAAAAATAACATTACGTCACCGAGATTTGATGCGTTTGGAAGAAGCTGCGGAATGGTTTGGGAAGTCTTTAGGAAATGCTTTTTATGATAATGTATTAGGTCCTACAGCGCCAAATGTATCTCGTGTACGTAACTTATATATCAAGCATATCATTGTTAAAATACCACCAAAACAATCTTTAACAGCGACTAAAAGTCATATTGAAAAAATCAGAAATACGTTTTCGGCGATAGGAGCTTATCGTTCTGTTCGTTTAGGAATAGATGTTGATTCTTATTGATTTTAGAATTAGTTATAACTACGTCCGTATAGTTCTTCGTATAGTTCTTTATAGATTTCTTTGATAATTTTTCTTTTCATCTTTAACGTAGGAGTCAAGTGACCTTTTTCAATACTCCAAACATCAGGAGTCAATTTGAACGTTTTTATTTGTTCCCATTTTCCAAAACCTTGGTTGCAATTATCAATTTCTCGTTGTATTCTAGAGATAATTCGCTCATTTTCACATATTGCTTTTTTTCCTTTTTCTAGATTTAGCTTTTTCTTTTTTGACCATTTTTTGATAAACTCAAAGTTAGGTTGTATCAATGCAGAAGGCATTTTTTCACCTTCACCAACAACCATAATCTGCTCAATAAAACGTGATTGTTTTAATTCGTTTTCTAGGAGTGCAGGGGCAACATATTTACCTCCTGAGGTTTTAAACATTTCTTTTTTACGATCTGTAATTTTCAAGAAGTTGTCATCACACAATTCTCCAATATCCCCCGTATGGAAATACTCTCCAGTCATTACACTTGCCGTTTTTTCAGGGTCTTTATAATAGCCTAACATTACATTAGGGCCTTTCGCTAAAATTTCTCCATCTTCAGCAATTTTCACCTCTACGTCCTCAAGTACCCTGCCGACAGTCCCTATTTTTATTCCTTTGTTAAATGGGCAGTTAACCGAAATAACAGGAGACGTTTCTGTCAACCCATATCCTTCTAGAATTGGCATTCCTGCTGCAGAAAATACGCGAATTAATCTTGCTTGTAGCGGGGCAGACCCAGAAACCAAGGTGTTCATATTACCTCCTAAAGCTTCTTTCCATTTAGAGAAAATTAATTTACGAGCAATTTTTAATTGAGCTTCATACCACCAACCATTTGCTCCATAAGGTTCAAAACGCAAACCTAAATTCAAAGCCCAAAAAAATAAGCCTTTTTTTACTCCTGTTAAGTTTGTTCCTTTTTCTACAATTGCATCATATATTTTTTCATACAGCCTTGGTACGGCTGTCATAATTTCTGGTTTAATTTCTTTTAAATTATCACTTATAGTTTCTTGAGCCTGTGCAAAGTAAACTTCAATGCCACAATAAACGTATAAGTAGTGAATCATTCTTTCAAAAACATGGCATACCGGTAAAAAACTCAGAGCTTTGGCTTTTCCGTATTCTAAAGGAAGTCTTTTTGTACTAGCTAATACATTTGAAACAAGGTTTTCATGAGAAAGCATTACTCCCTTTGGCTTACCTGTTGTACCCGAGGTATAAATAATGGTTGCTAGGTCATCGGGTTTTACTGTTTTTTTTATGGCTTCAACTTGTTCTTGAGTATTGTCTTCTTTTCCTAATTCAAGAATTTCTTCCCAACTTTTTTCACCCTCAATAGCATCAAATGTATAGATCTCTTTTAATTTTGTATTTCCTTTTACCTGATTCAGTTTTTCCAAAATTGAAGCATCAGAAACAAAACAATACGTGGCTTCGGAGTGATTAAGGACAAACTCATAATCTTCTTTACTTATAGTTGGGTAAATAGGAATGTTTACCGCTCCAACTTGTAAAATACCCATATCCAAGATATTCCATTCTGTTCTATTGTTTGTAGAAATTAATGCAATTTTGTCATTAGGTTTGATACCTAGCTTTAAAAGCCCACGGCTAATTGTATTTATCTGATCAACGTACTCCTGGGAAGATAGACTTACCCAAGTATCTCCATATTTTGTAGAAAAAGCTTTTTTTAGATTGAATTTTTCTAGTTGGTATTTTGGGAAGTCAAATAGTAAGGAGATGTCTTTCATGGTAAATAGTTTTTTTATACGGCAAAATATAAGATGCTAATGCAAAATAGTGAAATTAATAGAAACTCACAAACAGCTTTTTTTTTATTAAATATTTGAGTTCAACTATTTTTGACTGGTTTTTTTTGTGTTATTTATTTTTTTATAGTTAAGTAAAGACTTTTTAATGTTTGGATTGTATATTTTAAAAATCATACATATAAAACAACCACTTAGTTTTAGATTGTTAAAGATTTAAATCTTTTTGAAATACAAATACTGTTTATATATCCCCAACATTAAAAAGTCTATACGTACGATTCCATTTTTTGCAATCCCTTTTTTGACGATATTGTTTTTGAAAGTATATAGTTCGTATTCTAAATTTTGGTCAGGATAGTTTTCAATTTTAACTAGATTACCTTCAAGGTTTAGATCAATATAGTTTGATTTACAATAGTCGAAGTTTGGTTTTTTAACCTTTTCAGTCAAACAAGTTATTTTTTTATAGTATTCTATGTTATTTCTATCAAACTCTTTCTCATATTCTAATTTACTAGCTTTGGTAAGAAATTCACAGGCTTAATTATGATTTTCCAAATCAGAGTATATAATTCCAAGATTGAGCATTGCAAAAGAATTTTGAGGATTTAGTTTTAGTGCATCTTGTAAGCCGTTGATTCCTTTATTCGAATCTCCAAGTCTATGATATAGTAAGCTACTAGCAGTTCTTAAGTCTCTTTTTGCTTTGTTAGAGCTATGTCTTATTATACTATCTTCTTCTTCTTCTTCTTCTTCTTCTTCTTCTTCTTCTTCAAAAACCTTATTTATATGTTCCATAGCTAGTTCATTCTCATTTATATCGGAATATATTACACCTAAAATCCAATTACTAAAGCCATGATTTTTCCGTGTTAGAAGTACTTTGTTTAAATAATACTCTGCAGTCTTACAGGAGTTGATCTGGAAAAAATAGTTACAAATATAATAGATAGTCCACTTTTGGTTTTCCTATTTTATAGTACGTTTTAATATTATCAATTAAAGTACCGTTTCTACAATACGTTTCTTTTGTAGGAAGGCCATCGTTAAAAAAAAAGGTTTCTGTCTTGGGGGAAGAAATGGCTCCTTTTTTAGAGCTACAGTTTATTATTAACACAGAAAAGATAAGACAATAAAATATATTTTTAATTTTATGTTTTTTAAAAAAAATACAATTTATATAGGATACCTAACTGGTAAGCTCCCCTATAAGCAGATTTTCTTGACGTTTATTAGTTGTAAACGATGTCTTTTGAGGAATGTAATAATTAAAGCCTTCTTATTTTGCGTTTAATAGTTTTTCAATATCACTAATATGATGCTCTAAAGCTTTTACTGATATTTGAATTTCTACAATTAAAAAAGCAAGTGAAAGAATTAATAAAAGTAGCGCTAAACCAAAAGTCCAAGTAGCGAAAGTGTTCAGTCCAACATAAATTAAAAACATGGTAACCACGCAAAGTAATAAACTACTAATGCCAAATATTTGCATAGACCTAGTAAGATAAAGGCGTTGTTTGATGTTTTTTATCTGTTTGATTAGAGCAGAATTTTTGTTTTCTATATATTTGTCGTGTAAACTTCTAACAACATTAGTGTACGCTAAAAACCTATTGGTGTAAGCTAGCATAATTAAAGATATTGCAGAAAATAATAGTGCGGGGGTCGTGAGTGTAAGTTCTTGCATAAAAAAAAA
>CEWR01018975.1_pt1 | contig 24656 bp, 21 predicted proteins | sample 356321 | NCBI WGS metagenome assembly CEWR01 (sample SAMEA2621551, study PRJEB7988) | marine metagenome | biome: marine biome (ENVO:00000447); feature: mesopelagic zone (ENVO:00000213); material: "saline water (ENVO:00002010), including plankton (ENVO:xxxxxxxx)" | depth 790 m
CATGGTCATTCTATCTAAATAGGATAAATTTTTATGTAAGAAGTTTTCGTATTCAAACGTTTTAAAACAATCATAAGGATTCTTTCCTTCTGGGAAATAATCTTTTAAAATCTCTTTAGAGCTATTTTCCTTTCCTTTAAAAACAGACAATGAATTCTCGTAATCTCCAACAATAGTGTATAAGCCATATCTATAATTAGGGTAACTATAATACTTCCCTAACTTATGTAAATATCGCCTAAATGCTTTAAATTTTCCGTTGCCTTGATCTATCGCAAAAAGTTGTTTAGCTATAAATTTAGAAAATGGTAGTTTACTTAACCAACTATCTAACAAAGTCATTTGATGACCTGCATAACCTAAAAAAAGCTCATCAGCACCCATTCCGCTTAAAACAACTTTAGATTTTTTGGCAGCTGCCTTCGTAATTAAAAAAGAAGGTATTTGAGAACCATCCGCAATTAAATCATCACCATATTTAATGGTATTTCTTATCTGTTCTAAATTGGTATTATCACTCCCAATTGGAATTTCGGTCATGTTAATATTCCAATCTTTGGCTAATTGTTCAGCATATTGATAATCAGAAGTAGTTCCTTCTTTTTTAAGGTCTTTTGTTTCTTTACTTGCGCAAAAGTGAGCTATTTCTGGTTTATCTTTTAAAAATGAGGCTATGATAGAAGAATCTAAACCGCCAGACAAGAAAGTACCTAAAGGAACATCTGCCAACAATCTTTTTTCGGTAGCATCTTTTAATAAAAATTTAATTTCTTTTTGAGCCTCACTAAAACTTAGGTTAGCATATTTAGTAGATTTATTTGGATCCCAATATCGTTTAATTTCAATAGTTGAATCATTTAAATCATACGCTAAATAGTGTGCAGGCTGCAATCGGTTAATACCCTTAAATAAGGTTTGGTTACCTGGTGAATACTTAAACACAAAATAATTTTGTAAGTTTTCTGTAGCCAACTCCGCTTTAACTCCACTTTTTAAGATGGATTTAATTTCAGAACCAAAAATGAGTGCATCATTTTGATAAGAATAATAGAGTGGCTTTACTCCTGCTCTATCTCTAATTAAAAATAGCTTATTCTTGTTTTCATCTAAAATAGCAATAGAAAAATCTCCATTTAAAAGCTCTAAGAACTCCAATCCTTTTTGTTGATACAATTTTAGAATTACCTCTGTATCAGTATCTGATTTAAAGCTTTCGTTTTGTAAATACTCCTTTTTAAGCTCTGGGAAATTGTAAATTTCTCCGTTATATACTAAGTAGATTGTTGCATCATCAGATACAAAAGGTTGATTTCCTTTTTCTGATAAATCGAGAATACTTAAACGCGTATGCCCTAAACCAACATACTTATTATTAATTACTGTTTCGTATTCTCCAATAGCATCGGGACCACGATGCTGTAATGAAATCACCATTTTTGTTAATGGTAATTTATTACTCGCTATATATCCTGTTAATCCGCACACAAAACAAAGGTATAAGATTTTGTTTATTATGCTGTTTAAGTATTGAATTTCTATCTATAAATAATAATGTAATGAGAATAAAAGTAATTATCCGTAGAATTGAGTTTTGCGTATAATTATAAGAAATATTTATAACTGTAATTGACTTAAGTACAAAAATAAAATATCCTAACAGAATGTATCATATAATTGCCCCAAACAAAGGTTTTTCAGGATCAGAAGTAGACTGAAAAAGTCTATATAAAGTAATTACAACGAAAATAAAGGGTTTTAACCTAAAATCTAAATTGGAGAATATTTATCAAGAATCTATCTCAAAATAAAATTGCCTTGTACCTTTCTTAAAATTAATATAAATTATTTCGCAAGTGAAACGTCTCTTACTACTTTTATTACCACTTACGCTATACCTATTATCCATTTTTTTTAATCCTCATAGATTAAGATCCTCATTTATTAGAACAATTGCATTTGAAGATTTAAAAAGAATTTATGACGTTGAAAATTCACAATCAATTCCCTATTTCTTTGAGGATACTACCTATTTATCAAAATTTGAAAAATTCATACCCAATGATTTAAGAAATACTTCAGACCAAAAGACCACAATTAATGTTTTACAATTTTCGGGAAATAATTACACTAATAATAATGTGAAATTTCAAACACTAATCCCAGAATACCCAGAACTTATACTGGATAATTTGGTTCATAATAAAATGAGAGGTACATGTTATAATGATGCTATTTTATTTAACACACTTTTACAATCTGTAAATATAAAATCTCGGTTAATATCTTTTAATGGAGATGATGGCTTAGGTGGCAATGGTCACACCCTTTCTGAAGTATATTTTTCTGACTATAAAAAATGGTGTGTAATAGACCCTCAACAAATTGCATATTTTACTGATAACAACTATGGGCATTCCATTATCAGCTGCAGAGCTCAGAAAAAAAGCACATAACAGCACTAAACAACTTTTTTATCAAGATATTATTATTAATCAAGATACTGGATAAAGTGTCTCACACAAAGATCTCTATGGTTTATACAAACAAACTTCTACAGACTTCATTGTTTCGAATCGTAGCAATTTTCATTCGAAAACGCAGCACAACACATTACACAAAATAACTAATTCTTTAAGTTCAATAAGACTATCTAATAATAGTAAACATTTAGAAATACTTAGCCGTCTTTTACGCAGCCTATTTGATAAAAAAATAATCAATTATAGGTTAGTTGATAGCCATACTCCAGACATCAACTTTACATATAACTATTACTTATTTCATCTTATAATTATTATTTGGCTTAGTACTATCATCCTGATTTTAAAGCTTTTATTATTTAAAAAGAAATTTCCAGACAAACGTTAATTATTTTTTTAAAACATTATTAAATACTTTTGATAAGTTGAGAACCATTTTCTCTTCTGTAAAATTGGAGAGATATAGATTTTTTGATTCCTCTGAAAACCTTCTCCTTAACTCCTTACTGACAATCAATTTCTCTAGTTTTTCTGCAATAATTTGAGGCGATTCTTGAGGCACAATAAAACCATTTTCGCCATCTTTTACTGATTCTATTATTGCCCCTTGATCGGTTGCAATAACAGGTAATCCATTAGCCATTGCTTCCACAATTACCCAAGGATGGCCTTCAGGCATTTTAGGACAAAAAACAAACATATCGGCATCGGCAAACAATTGCATTTTAGCTTTACCGGATTGAGGAGGTAAAAGCGTTACATTCTCTAATTTATTATCTGCTATTATTGCTAAACACTTTTGTTTAAAGTCTTCATCATCCCAAGCTCCGGCAGCATTCATTTTAAAGTTAGTAATTCCTTTCTCTTTAAGAATTACTAAAGCTTTTAATACATCATCGAAACTTTTAGATGCTAAAAAATTAGCTAAGTAAAGAACCGTTAATCCTTCTTCTGTTTTTGTTTGCAACTCATAGTCCCCTCCATTAGGAACAACAAATATTTTCTCTGTATCAAAATAGGCCTCAAACAAATATTTAAGATTGTTTCCTAAAACAATTACTCCTACACATCTGCTTAATGCCTTTTTTACAAACCCATTGGTAAAGCTGCTTGCTGTTGCTAACCAGTTTTTAAAATTACTTCCCCTTAATTGTACAATAACTTTAGCATATTTTGACCCTATTCTAATAAACGGTGCATCTTTTACAAAGCCCATTGTTGTTTGACTAATGGGAACAAGTATCAAATCTGGTTGTTCTTTTTTTATTACAGCTTTGTACTTTCTGTATAATTCGAAACTCTTAAAAAGCTTCCCCAAACTCCACTTACCCATAGTAGCTACCTCTGCATTTATTCGAGTATCAAAATGCACCAACTTAAACTCCTCTTTTAAAGATGAATTAAGAATAATATTGGTGGCTATTGCAGGTCCAATTATAGGTGGTGGTAATTTACCAAGTATGAGTATGATTGGTTTACCTGCCATTAAACTTGTTGTTGTTTTGGTAAGGCTACAAAAGCAAAAACCGACATTGCTATATACATAAATGGTGGATAATAGGTTGGAACAATACTAATTGAAAATAACATTAAAATGCCAAGCGTTCCGAATGCCAAATACCGACTACTAATAACCAATTTTTTAGCTTTATTATAAAACATAATGAGCAATACCAAATAGTAAAACAAGCCAAAATAACCAGATAAAAACAGTATTCGAATGTAATCATTATGAGAACCTACACCTACTACGTGATAAGAATATTCCATACTTGTAGGGTAACCAAAAAATTGAGAAAATATACTTTCACTGGTAAACATTTCAATCATATCTGTCCACCGACCTACCCTTCCGTGCATTAACTTTTCAGAACCTTGTCCTCCTTCATAAACAGAAATATCCGTTTCTAATAATGGAGTTATCTTATCTTCAATAAGTGGCTGACCAAAAATGTAAAAAACCAAAAAGAAAAGCAATGAAAATATCAAAGCAGCACCTTTGTTAGCCTTAAAATTAAATACCATAAACAACAATAATAAGCCTATAAAAATAGTGTATGATGCTACATGATGAATATTGATTAGGGTTAAAACACACAATCCTCCAACAATCAAAACCGTTCTAATCTGTTTACCTTTTGGTATTTCTCCTTTTCTAGAAAAATAAAAATAGGTAACAATTAAAAAAGAAAATGCTAGATAAATCCCATAACTCACAACATCTCCAAAACTTCCTTGAATCCTATCCATACCTCTACTTTCTACTATACGAATAGCTCCAAAAAACACTTCATACAACAATATTGCAGCTACAAAAACACCCGAGTATAAAAACGTAATTAATATACCATCTAAATCTTGTTTGTTTTGAATGAAGATCCGAGCAAAGAAGTATATATATATCGGAATTGATAATTTTAATAAATACTCTAAAGAAATCATGGATAAAGGATCGAAAAGTATGACAAAAAAGATACCTATAAACATAAATACTGACCATATCTTAAAGTACTTATCCAATTTTGATCGTTTTGGCTTATGCCGTTTAGCTATAGATATAATTACCAAAATTGGCGTTAATATCCCAACAATGTATAAAGGAGATAATAGAGGTGAAATCTCTTTTAAAAAATAAAGGTTATCTATTATTGGGCGTAAAAGCACCAAAACTATAAACCATCTTAATGTCCATGGTTTCGACTTCAGCCATATTTTCCAATTTTTAAACTTCAACGGCTTCTTTATTCTATTTAATGGATAGTAAAGTTGTTTATTTTATTTCTTTTTGATCATCAACTATTCCTTCATCATATCTTGTTGTTATATTCTGAATAATTTCCGCATTGTCGCCACTTTTTAAAACAGATTCAATGGCTAGTTTATTTATATCTATTCCACTAAATTGACTAACCAATAAAGAGCCCGTGCCTGTTTTTATTACGAATTGATTTAAAGAGATTGAAATATCTACAATTGTTCCTGGCGCAACATTGCTATTAAACAAAGCAGTATCAAAAGGAAAAGCAACATCAATCACCAGTTTCTGACTATCCTCCGTAAAGGTAAATGCTGAAGGGTAAGGAAAAGAAACGGCTCTAATTAAATTGTATATTTCTTCTGAACTTGAATTCCAATCTATAAAACCATCCTCCATTGTTCTTTTTGGATAAAAACTAGACTCCAAAGGTGGTTGCTTAAAAAACTCAACCTCTCCAGAATCAATTAATGGAACATAAGTGGTTACCAACTGCTGCATTACATTTCTATTTTTGGCGTGCAAACTAGCAATATTGTCAAATTCATTAATATCAAACGTTTTAAAACCTATAATATCCCCTGCATCAATTTCAGGGTTATATCTAAATAAATAGGTGGTAAATTTTCTATGTCCTGTAATTAATGACCAGTTTAAAGGAGATCTCCCTCTTCCTTTAGGCAAACCAAAAGCACTTCCATGCATTCCACAAGCAAATTTTCCAAGTGTTTTTAAGATTTGATTAGGGACAACTCTTTCCCACCCAATTACTAATAACAAATCTGTTTTTAATTGTTTGAAAAAATCTAAATCAACTTCAGAATTCATATGATAGGTACTTGTCACATGGACATCAATTCCATTGCTTTCACAATAATCTACGAGCTCAGTACCCTTATAAAATGCTACTTTATTTTTTGCTGAATTTTCTTTAGATAAAGTAACAACATTAGTAATATCAACTTTTTTAGAGATTACCAAATTGTTTAATAAATCTAAAGTTGTTCCTTTAGCACCAAGAAGTGTAATTTTCATTGATTTTTTTGGATTGATCTATAATATACTAACTTTGATTTTTCAATGTTATATTGAACAATAAAACTACATAAAGTTTATGAACAACAAAAATACAATTCTGATACTAGCACCTCATACTGATGACGGAGAACTAGGTTGTGGAGGATTAATTTCAAAAATGATTGAAGAAGGGAAAAATGTCTATTATGTAGCCTTTTCTTCCTGTAGTAAATCTTTGCCTGAGGGTTACAATGATTATACGCTAAAGAGAGAAGTTGCAGCATCTACAAAAGCTTTAGGAATACCTGCAGAAAACTTATTTGTATTCGATTATGAGGTTCGTATGTTCAAAAATTTTCGGCAAGAAATATTGGAAGAATTGATAAAATTACGCTCCATAATTAATCCAGACATTGTATTTACTCCAAGTCAAAAAGATATACATCAAGATCATCAAGTCATTTCTGAAGAAACTATACGAACGTTTAAAAACATTAGTATACTTGGCTATGAAATGCCATGGAATAATTTATCATTCAATACCAGTTGTTTTGTTAAATTGAATGACGAACATATTCAAACAAAAGTTAACTCTCTAGCTAAATATGACTCTCAAAAAGGACGTCCTTATTTTCAAAACGATTATATAGAGGCACTTGCTCGTACTCGAGGAATTCAAATAGCCACTAAGTATGCAGAAGTTTTTGAAGTTATTCGCTGGATAATTTAGTTGCTTTATGATATTGAATAGCTTAATCTACAAGAAAGCTTTCAGCTATAATTCCTTCAGCTATTTTTGAATAGGAATAGTTCGTTTTATTTATTTCAGCAAGCTTTCTTTTCAATTTTGTTCGATCAATTTTACTTAATTGTTCAGCAGCTTTTTCAATAGCTTGTACAAATTCATTTTCATTAAAATACCAACCCGTTTCTCCTTCGTTTACAATATGACTAACATTAGGACGGTTAGGTAATACAACAGGAAGTCCTGTCCCCATTGCTTCAAAAATAGATATTACAGCTGTTGGAAAATAAGCAAAATCAGCAGAAAGATATAATTCACGAACATTTTCGTGATCTAGAAATGGAAAACAATGGAATCTTCTTGAGAATTCCTTTTCTTCAATAAATTGTTTTAATTGATTACCGTACTCATCCTCAAAAAATCCAATAATAACGTAATGTAATACTTTGCCTGACTTGTTATAGTCATCCACAAAGTTGATTACATTCTCGAACCGTTTATGTTCGATAATACGAGTAGCTGTTATCAATATGAGATCATCTTCAGGAATATTTAATTTCTCTCTACCCAATTTACATTCTTCTTCTACTAAAAAAAACTTTTCAATATCAAATCCTAAAGAAATATTTATATTTTTATCTACCAGTACAGGTCTTAATTCATTAGGTATAATTTTTTCTACAATCGAAACTGTTTCAGGTGTGTAAGAAAAAATATGATCAGAATGTTTAATGGCTTTTTTATATAAAGGGTGTTTTAAACTACTCTTTATTGAATCAAGAATTGGTTTTCGCTTTGATGGCTCATGATTATCTGAGTTATCTCCTAATAAAGTAATTAACTTATAAGATCTCTTTTTTCCATTAAGCAATGGTTTTGGAAACAATTTTCCCAAACCAATTACTAGAACAAGATTTGGTTTAAATTCCAGAACTTTATCTTCTAATCCTTTACAAATAACCATTTGACCAACAGACAACCAAGGCTTTAACCTCGTAATAGTGTATCCATTTTCAGCGTGAGTTGTTACCCCAACCTTTAAAGGTTCTTGTAAAATGGCATTTAAATAAGCAGGCACCTGATCAGAGGTAAAGACATTAACTTTATGCCCAAGTTTGAAAAACTCTTTAGCCAAATACACTTCCATATAACCCATAGATGGAAGAAAATGTCCGCACACAACTGCAATTTTCATTAGGCGTTTAAATTAAATATATTGTACCATTTAACTACTGAATAAGCTCTCCAGAACTCACTTAGGTGAGATGCATTAGAAAAATCTTTATCACACAATTGTAATACATAATCCTTATCCATTAACGATGGCATATCACTGTCTTTCAACTCGGTTGTTAACGATGTCATCAATTCATTTTTCCAATCTTGTTGTGGCGTAACAAACCCCTTCTTATCTTTTCGCCACACCACTTTATCATCTAGCTTTTTATCCAACATTTTACGCAACACATGTTTAGTCCATCCTCCATGTATTTTCTGATTGTTAGGTAAACTCCTTACAAAATCGACTAAACGATGATCTAAAAAAGGAACTCTTGATTCTATCGAAAACGCCATAGAGTTTCTGTCTTCATAACGCAGCAACTCATACATTCCATATTGAATGCTCAAATTAACATGCTCATCAAAAGTTTTCCCTCCTCTTTTTGGAATATCCAAACCCAATTCAGTTAACTTTTCGGATTTAATAAAACTATAACTCAACCGCTCTTTAGCTCTTAATTTTTGCTGTAAGTTTTTCGGCAAATAATAGTATGCAGCTCTTAACACTGCATTTTTCATTTGTGGCGTAAAGTTTTTCTTCAATTGAGTGTACTCTCTTAAAAAACGTACAAACTTTAATGATTTTAACAATTCAATTAAATGGATACCTGCGAAATTATAATATCCTCCTAATACCTCATCAGCCCCTTGTCCATCGAGTAAAACTTTTACTTGATTTTGATTCACACATTTCATCACTTCCCACTGAGCAAAAATTGAAGTTGAACCTATTGGTAAGTCTTGATGATACATCATTTTATCCATATCCGCTACCAACGTTTTAGCTTCTGGGTAGGTATAAATATCTTTTACATTCGTCAATTGATTGGCTACCAATTTAGCATATTCAGATTCGTCAACCGTTTTATTTTGATAGGCTGCGGTAAATGTTTTAAGTGATTTACCTCTTAACTGTTGACTCGCACTATAAACAATTGCACTAGAGTCTAAACCTCCACTCAAACATGATCCTACTTCTACATCCGACCTTAAGTGCAAGCCCATAGATTGATTGAACAACTCTTCAAACTTTTGATTGTTAGAATGAGCACTTTCTTTATTTTCTGTCAACTGATCTTCTACCGAAAAGTAATTTTCTTTAACACTCTTTTGTGTGCTTAAATTATAGGTATAATTACATCCTGGTTCTATATCTAGTATATTTTGAAATAAATTTTGGTAAGGGTTTTGTGTTGTACCAAATGCTAAATAACTTCCTAAATTCTGATTAGAAACACTCTTATCTACAGCTTTCAATTTCAATAAAGCCTTTATTTCGGAAGCAAAAGCAAAACAATTGTTATTTTGATAATAATACAGTGGTTTAATTCCATATCGATCCCTAGAAAGAGTTAGTGTATTTTCTTGTTTATTGTAAACAACAAAAGCCCACATCCCAACAAATCGATTGACACACTTTTTTCCCCATTCTATAAAGGCTTTTAATACTACTTCAGTATCTGAATCAGATTTAAACGTATGTCCTTTTTGCTTGAGTTCTTGCCTAATTTCTTTGTAATTATAAACCTCTCCATTAAAAACCAGCACATAGTTTTCATCATCAGATATATATGGTTGATGGCCTAATTCCGATACATCTATAATTGACAATCTTCTATGTACTAACGCTAAATTAGAATTACTATTTATTTCTGAAATATGCTTTAATTGTTGTAGCGCTGCAATCGTATCTTTTCCTCTATAACTTTCAGCAGAATATTGATTAGCAACATAAAACCCTTCATCATCTGGTCCACGATGTTTAAGGGTTTGAGAAAGCTCAATTACCTCATTTAAATCTACTCCTGTTGGATTATATATTCCTGCTATTCCACACATTAAATTACGCCTCGATAAACTTCTATTAAATATTTCCCAAAGTTGATTAAACCAAATCGATCTTCAATCTGTTTATGGATTTTATGTGCATTATAATTACTTCTATTCGTAATTAACTGATCCATTGCTGCGGCTATTTCCTCCACACTATCTGGTTGAACTAAAATACCATTTTTATCGTTCACAAATTCTTTTGGTGCAGTTTGATTCGTACAAACAACTGGCAACCCAGAAGCCAATGCTTCTGCGACAACTAAACCAAATGTTTCAAACCTACTCGGAAAAACAAGGAAACTGCTTGCTGCATATACCCTTGCAATTTCTGGTTTAGTTAATGTCCCTTTTAGCGTTACTTTATCTTGTAAATTGTTGTCTTTGATATAATTTTCTATGACTGTAAATTCCTCTCCATCTCCAACAATAGTCAATCGATAAGCTGTATGGGTAGTACTTATTTTATGAAATGCTTTAAGGGTTCTTAACCCACCTTTAAACTCATCTAAACGACTGACAAAAGCTATGTTTTTGGAATCGCTTGTAGAATCAGCCTTAAAAACATTCGTATTTACAGGATTGTATGATACCTCTACTTTTTCTTGAGAAATACCCAATTTCAACACCTCTTTTTTCTGATGTTCACTTACCACCAATACCTTTGCTGCTTTATTGAAAACGAACTTAGAAATTCTACTTTTCAACCAACTGTTCAATACCCTCGAATAAGGGCCAGTATGCTCTGTAACAATAAAAGGAACATTTAATTTCTTACCTATTAAATAAGCCAATGTTCCATTTAATACAGCTCCATGTGCATGTATAATTGTTGTATCTGAATAGGACGTTCCAAGCCTAACACCTTCTTTAAACCAAGTATAATACTTAAACGGTTTCAGTAGTGCATTCACCTTTTTGTCCGTTAAATTAACTCTTCTTACTTTAAATTGATTCCGAAAAACCTCATCTATAACTCCTTGTCGTTTTCCCGTTAAACGGAGATAAAGGGTTTGAGTATCAATTGATTCTACGCTTTTTAAATAATCTTCGATAAATACGCCCATCCAATCCCCTTCAAACTCAGGAAAAAGTTCTGGAAGCACTAACAGCTTGATATTTTCTTGATTATTCAATCCTTCTTAAAGAGATAAGTATAATCACTTCCGAGTGATGCATTTTTATTTTTGCCAACATATCCAAACCATTTTCTGGTTAGACTATATTTTTTATCGTTAGAAAACAATTTAGAAAACCCTATAAATGATTGATTGTATCGAAACACTTTTTCACAAGTAAATCCTGCTTTCTTAAAACTACTTTCAACAGTACTTGCCGGCACTTTATTGAGCTTGTATTTATCCTTACCAAACAACTTTCTAACACCTAAATACAACCGAATTAAAGTGCTATAAAAGTGGTCACTATTGGTATTTTGGATAATAATTCTTCCGCCCTTTTTAACTTTACTTTGAATGTAGGTAAGAAATTTATCTACATCATCAATATGCGCCAAAATACCTAAAGAGATAATTAAATCAAAGGCTTCATTTTCAAACTTAGTATCAAATATATCTCCACAGGTAAAAGACACATTTTGAGCGTTCTCCTTTGCTGCAATCTCTTTTGCTAAGCCAATCATATTTTCAGAAAAATCGACTAAAGAGAGCTGATTAAATTGATCGCTATTTTTTAATGAAATGTATCCGTTACCACAAGGCATATCTAACACATTATTGTAATGTGCTTCGCCAAGTAACTCAGCTACCGTTTCTGTTCTAATTTTGATATTGTAATCAAAATTGAAATAAATATCGGTCTTCTCAAAAAATGTTTTCACTTCTGCCTTCCGCTCCATTCCTTCTTTTTTCTATAGGTTAAAGATATTATTTCCACTTTTTAATTAGCCTTCTTTCATTCCAACTTTTAAGTCCTAAAATGTTTATAAAGAACATTGCTAATTTCCGTTTCAGATTTTTCGATTTGCATTTACCAATAAGTCCTTTCATCTTATTAGCATATGGCGATTGATAAGATTTTAAAATCTGATAGCCCTCTTCATAGGTTTTACAATTTGTAGCTGTTGCTCCACCAATTCTAAAAACAGTAAGTGCCTTTGGTAAATATTTAAACTGAAATCCGGCTTTATACGTTTTGTATATAAAATCATAATCAGCAGAAAGTTGGTATTTTTCATTAAAGCCTCCTACTTTATCGTACACCTTTTTTTTAACAAAGGTTGCTGGATGAAAAATAGGCATGGTCTGTTCCATTAGGCTAATATTTGGCTGTATTGCTTTAAAATACTCTTTATTATTAAGCGCTCTTAGCTTGGTTAAATCACCATACACTACAGCTGCTTCATCTTCTTCAAATTGATTAACCACCAATTCTATTGTTTCTGGATAATAGTAATCATCTGCATTTAAAATGGCAATGATCTCTCCATTAGCCAACCCCAAGCCCTTATTCATTGCATTGTAAATGCCTGTATCTTTTTCAGAAACAATTTGAGTGATTTTTGATTCGTATTTTTTAATAATATCAAGAGTACCATCCGATGATAAACCATCAATAATAATATACTCGATGTTAGAATAGGTTTGAGCAACTACACTTTTAATGGATTCTTCGATATGCACTTCTCCATTGTAAACTACAGTAATAATGGAGACTAATGGATTCATCATTCTCTAAGTTTTAAGAGTTTTAATGGCGTTCCTCCATAAATACCATAAGGAACTAATTCTATATTTTTTATTACCGTTGAATTAGACCCAATAAATGCACCTTTAGGAATTGTAACTCCCATCAATACGACACACCCCGCGGCAATACCTGTATCTTCCTCTATTATAATTGGCTCTGAAACATTACCCTGTAAACGGTAAGGTTGATTCTTTTTCATCTTATGAAAACTCCCTCTAATGCTTGAGTTCTCTGCAATGGCAGCCCAATTTCCAATTCGTATTTCTGATATGGTACTCAACAACACACTATCTGCCAACAACACATTATTACCAATTACCAATTTCCCTTCATGTCCAATTTCAAAAGTTACACTTCTTCCAATAGTCACATCATTACCAATAGTAATGTTTTGTTTAGGTACGGCTCTCAATTTAGGAAACTCCATACACTTTAACCCTTTACCAACCTTGCATCCATGCAAGAATAAATAAAATTTAAAACACCGTCCTTTCCACCTATACTTATGGTTTCTGAATGCTTGTTCTATATAAACTATCAATCCAACCATTAGTTCTTCTCTAAATAAAAATTAGGAGTCTCCATTCCTTCTATCTGCTTAGCATATGCCTGAATTATACGAACCCAAGTAAATTTATCTGTATCTGTTTGGGTTACTTCCCATTTTTTAAAAAACACTTTACCATTGACGCTACTGTATTTTTCAAAATCTGTTTCTATATTTTCTCCGTAAGAAAAGTCAGTGGTTTTAAATACTAAATTTTTCAAGCCTCCAATACAGTAATCTTTTATTACAATTCCGTTCAACACCAAACGAATTTCAAAATCCTGATCCTCATATCCAACCCCTGGAAATCGTTCATCAAACCAACCATTTTTTTGAATAATTTGTTTACTCATTAAAAAATGACTCCAACTGGCATTAATTAATCCACAAGATTCATTTAAAATTCCTGAGCGCTCTAATTTCCCTCTAAAATTCGATGCTATTTTAATATCGTCATTAAAGATGAGTGTTTTATCCGTTTTTGAATGAATAATGAGTTGATTCCATAATTTACTCAAGCTCTGTCCAGTATCGTAAGTGATTACATCTACATTTTTATACTGATTAAGTAACGCACTTATTTGCTTTAAGTAGCGTTGTTGAACTTCCGCGTCATAATAGCCATTAACAGCGATAACAATTTGAGTGTCTGGAAAAACAGTAACTAATCTTTTTATGAGAGGCAGAAAATGAATTTCGTAACGATTTACATAAGTTACAACACCAATACTATAATCAGAATTAATAACATCCTTAGCCACAGGGTTTGGTTTAAACATCCATACCAAATCAATAAGCCACCATTTTAGGTTGCTCCAATAATTTTTCGAAAATCGAATTCCTTTTGCTATCATTAATTACAACTGTCTTTACTACTACAAAAAATTATTTTTGGGCAACGCCCCATGCCGAAGGTAGGTTCTCGTATATTTCTATGTTATCGAATTCTTTACTACTTCTCACACCTGCTTGCTTAACCCATTCCGTCATTTCTTTAATACCATCCTCAATTGTGGTAAAATTATCAATTTCAAACACTTCTTTCACTTTAGAATGATCTGCATAAGCATGTTTTACTTCATTACGTTCAGGTAAAAAATTTAACTCCTGATTCAGGTCCATTGCGTCCATAATAATAGATGCTAATTCTTTCACCGTATACTCTTTGTCAGCTCCGATATTAAAGACTTCATTAATAGCACCTTTATATTGATATGATTTCGCAATATAAGGCGCAACATCGTTAATATGGCTAAACGCACGCGTTTGCAATCCATCTCCGAACACAGACAATTGTTTACCCTGCATTAATTGATTCATAAAAATGCCAACAACATTCCGATACTTATCCCCTATGTTTTGATTTACGCCATATACATTATGAGGTCTAAAAACGATGTAGTCTAACCCAAACATTTCATGAGCTGCTCTCAAATCTTGTTCTACCGCATATTTAGCAATACCATAAGGATCTTCTGGCAATGGATATGTCTCTTCTTTTATTGGTGGCTTTGCAGCACCATATACAGCAATTGAAGAGGTGAAAATAAAAGTTTTTATTTTATATTTAACTGAAGCATTAATTAAATTAATACTCCCTACAAGGTTATTTTCATAATTAAACCTTCTTATAAAATGACTTAGTCCTTCAGCTGCATAAGCTGCTAAATGGTATACATAGTCAAATTGATGCTCACTAAACAACTCGTCTATTAAATCAACATCAGTAATGCTACCGTTAACAAATATTGCGTCAGCATCAACATTAGCCTCAAAACCTCCACTAAGATCATCCAAAACAATTACCTCATGATTTAATTTTAAAAGTTCTTTTACAACATGCGACCCTATAAACCCTGCTCCACCTGTAACTAATGACTTTGTCATAATTGAATTATATAATTGATATTAAAGTTACAAAGCTAATCATACATTAAACATAAAAAAATGCTTGCATTATAAAATAGAATATATTTTAAACATTCTGTTAATTTACTCATAAGAATTGCTCAATTATCTTATTATGATGAAAAATCTTAATCTATTAAATTTTAATTAATTAACATTGCTATTCACAACTACAGCTTTCAGATGATTGGTAAAATAATAAAGGCAATTAAATTTAAGAGCAAGTATCATGGCTTACACTTGCAACAAAAAGTGCATAATACATTTGTATCTAGCCCTAAGAAAGAAACCTACACTGACTCTGAAGAATACAACAAGATAATAGACCATGCGGTTGAACGATCTGATATTAACGAACATTTAACCACTATTTTTAATGCAGGAATGGCAAGCAAACCTAAATTAATAGTTGAACTTGGCGTAAGAAGTGGTGAAAGTACTTTTGTATTAGAGAAAGTAGCTAAGATTTGTGATGCGACTCTAGTAAGTGATGATTTAGACCCTTGCATTAACCCATCTAAATGGAAAAAATCGTTTTTTGTTCAGCAAGATGATATTACCTTTGCCAAAGATTTTCCTGACTTTTGTACAAGCAATAATATTAATGGTAAAATTGATTTATTGTTTATAGATACAAGTCATTTATATGAGCATACTGTCCAAGAAATTGATTCATGGTTCCCATTATTATCTGATAACTTTAAAGTAATATTTCACGACACAAACTTAAGAGATGTGTATTACAGAAATGATGGAAGCATGGGATTAGCTTGGGATAATGACAGAGCTGTAATTAGAGCCATTGAGGAATACTACAACACTTCTTTTAATGAGCGTAAAGATTTTACAGCTACCATTGATGGTATACAAGTAACACATTATGCCAATTGCTGTGGACTAACCATTCTTGAAAAAGTAAATTAATTCAACAATCTTTTTAGTACCTGAATATTTGTAGATATAAAGAAATGTTCTGCAACATGTTGATGCGCCTTTTCTGTCAATTCTTTAACAATATTTTCATTTTGTATTAAATGATTTAAACGATTAGCCAATTCGTTAATATCGTTCACTTTTACTTTCTCTCCTAATTCTCCTTGATTGGAAATATAGTCGAACGAACTCATTCCTGTTGTACCAACAATATAATTATTAAAAAAGAGTGCTTCAATAAAAGATACCCCAAAAGATTCTAATACCGAGGTTAAACAAAACACTTTAGCTCTATTGTAGTATTCATACAGTGCAACTCTTTCATCTATCTGACCTGTATAAAACACTTTATCTTTTAACTGTGGATAATCAATTATTAACTGATCAATTCTCTTATCAAAGTCATTATGAATTTCTCCCACAAAATAAACTTTCCACTTTTGCAAATCGAGCAAAGGAAGTGTAGCCAATAACATTTCGTAATTTTTATCAGCAGCACCAATTCTTCCTGTGGTTAAAATAATGTTCTCCTTTTCTTGAAACGTTTTTCTAACAGGAAAATGTTCTTTTAAATAATGATCATTGAGGTTATGACTTAATACTACCAATTTATCTTGCGTATCAGGATATTCTTTACCATAAGCTTTTAGTAAGTCATTAGAATCTACAGCTATTAAATCAATTTTTTGATGTGCTTTCTTTTCAAAAAATTTATGAAAAGAATTAAAAACTCCTTTTTTAGAAAAATTAATTCCTTTTTCTAAATCAGGAATGTGCATATCTTGCTTCAATAAAATTTTTCCGCTGGGATTTAGGAATTTATACAGCAACACCTGATAAATATCTGCTTTGTTTAATTGCTGTACATGCAAAATATCAATATTTTTTGCTTCTTTTCTTAAATAACGTAATATAGCTTTCTCAAAAAACAAAATCAGCCCCTTCTCTTCAAGACGAACAATCGATTGATTTTTAGTCTCTGTTTTTAAAGTTGGATAATCCTTATCGCCATAACAAACTATGCTCGGTTGAACATTAGCCAATTCTGAAAAAGCGTTACCGATTTGCCCAATATCTTTAGTAAGATGAGCATTATCAAGACCGGGGAAAATACAAACAAAATTTTTTTTCATTATCCAACAAAAGTAATTTATTAAGAATAGTTTACAACAGTAATTATTGAATACCTTTACTTTTCAATACAATTTTACAATGACATATTACGGACAGTACCAGCAAGACAAATATCTGGACAAGCTTTTTAAGCAAAAAAAGAATGGATTTTTTGTGGATATTGGCGCCCATGACGGAGAGACATTTAGCAACAGTTATTTTTTTGAGAAGGAAAGAAATTGGAAAGGCGTATGTGTAGAACCTATTCCTGAAATATTTTCAAAACTAGATCAAACTCGAAACTGTATTAAAATTAATGGTTGCATTTCAAATAAGACTGGATCAGAAAAATTTCTAAGAGTAAGAGGTGAATTTGTTGACACCGAAATGTTAAGCGGTTTAGTTGAAGACTATGACTCACGACACTTAGAGCGTATAGACAGAGAGATTAAAGAGTATGGAGGAAGTAAAGAAGAGATTGAAGTAACTTGTTATGATATCAATAAAATCTTAACAGATAATCAAATCAACCAAGTAGACTTTTTTACTATAGATACGGAAGGAAACGAATTGAAAATATTGAAAACGATTAATTTCGATCAGTTTGATTTTGACATATTTATTGTTGAGAACAATTATGAAACAGATGAGATGAATGATTTGATGACCGCCAATGGTTTTAAACGAATTAAGAAAATTGGACATGATGAAGTGTATCGAAATAAAAATAAATTGAGTTTTTTGCAAAAACTTTTTTAACACCCTTATTCCCTCAACTAAGTCTGGTTTTAATTCCTCTAATAGAACAACATACGACTATTCCACGTTTTTCAAACGTTATTAACTTAGTATTTTTTTGATTTCACTCTACCCTATAAAAATTGTTTTTCTGCTAAAAAAGTCGTCTAGCATTCTAATTTTCTTTTACTTTGGTGCAAAGTTAACAAGACAGTAAATGCTTTTCAACTCCTTCAATTTCTTATTTTTTTTTCCAGCAGTTGTTATACTCTATTTTGCGCTTAAGCACAAATATAGATGGGTATTCCTATTAATAGCCAGCTATTACTTTTATATGAGCTGGAAACCAGTCTACGCTCTCCTACTAATCTCATCTACTCTAATTGATTTTTACTGTGGATTACAAATGAGTAAGTTATCTGACAAAAAAGACCGAAAGAAATTCCTTTGGCTAAGTATCGTTTCAAATTTTAGTGTATTATTTTTCTTTAAATATTTCAATTTTTTAAATGATTCTATTAAAGAGGTATTCAGTTTTATGAGTATCTCAATAGAAATTCCGACACTGGAGATACTGTTACCAGTAGGTATTTCATTTTACACATTCCAAGCCGTAAGCTATAGCATCGATGTTTACCGAGGAAGTATGAAAGCCGAAACTAATTTGGGTCACTTTGCATTATACATTTCTTTTTTTCCTCAACTTGTTGCAGGCCCAATTGAACGACCAAGCAACCTACTACCTCAATTTAAAAAAGAAAAGAAGTTTAACTATCAATTAGCTGCTTCAGGATTACGTTTAATGGCTTGGGGATTCTTTAAAAAACTGGTAATTGCTGATAACATTGCTGTTATTGTAAATAGTATTTATGCTCAGCATGACTCGGTTAGTGGTGGATGGCTATTAATTGGAGCCTTCCTGTTTACCATTCAAATTTATTGCGACTTTTCTGGCTATACAGACATCGCAATTGGTGCTGCCAGAGTAATGGGCTTTGATTTTATGAAAAACTTTAACCGCCCTTTTTTCTCCAAAAGTATTACTGAATTTTGGAGTAGGTGGCACATTTCATTAAGCACCTGGTTTCGTGACTATCTATACATTCCTTTGGGAGGAAATAGAACCGTAAAATGGAGGTGGTATTACAATTTATTCATTACTTTCTTAATTAGCGGATTATGGCATGGCGCCAATTGGACATTTGTCACTTGGGGAGCTATTCATGGTCTAACCATTGTTATTGAACGTTTTTTTAATGTTCAAATCTCTAAAAATAGGTTTATTCGATATTTTCAAATACTAGTCACTTTTACAATTCTAGTTTTAACATTTCATGTTTTTAGATCAGAAACAATTGAAAATTCACTCAATGGCTTTCATCGTTTATTTTCTGATTTACTCAGTTTTAAACTCTCTACTTTTTTGAATTTCGATTCTATTCAATTAAACATTATAAAGGTTGATTGGGTTATTATTGCTTTTGGAATACTGCTTTTATTCACTATTGAATTTATTCAACGAAAACATAAAATAGGCACCTTAATATATAAACTATCAACATGGAAAAGATGGATAATTTACTGTGTTTTTTTAATAACAATTCTTTTACTGGGAAAGTTTGAAGGCCCTCAAGAGTTTATTTACTTTCAGTTTTAATGCTAAAATTATTTTTTAAAATAACAACCCTTTCACTTGCTTCAAGCTTATTTATTATTGGCTTCTTTTTACTTAGTAGGGATAACGATAATCCACAACACAGTTTCTTAAAAGGCCGTTTTTTAAAACAAGAGCGATTAAGCAATATTGAGACCCCTAGAGTTATTCTTTGCGGAGGATCTAATTTAGCATTTGGTATAGATACAAAATTAATACAAACTAAAACTGGATTGGAAATTGTAAATATGGGACTAAGCAGAAGCTTAGGTTTACCATACATGCTAAAAGAATTAAAAGGAAAAGTAAAGGCAAATGACATTGTAATATTTGCTTTAGAGTTTGACTATTATTATAAAAAACAACTACTTGGTTTTACCCCTTTATTTATGATTGAAAACAATCTTAATAACCTGGAATATTTCAACAACAAAGATGATTTAACAAGAATTATCAATTTTACTCCAAGATACCTACAAATCAAGATAAACCAGTTTTTGTCTAAATCAAACAATAATGCAAACCCAATTTATCACGAGAATGCATTTAATGAGTATGGAGATGTGATTTCTCATCTAGAGTTTGATAAAACTCCCAAAAATATTAATTATAATGTTTTTAATTTAGACCATAACACAACAAACATAGCATTAATAAATAATTTTGTAGAAGAACACCCTGAGGCTAAAATATTCACAGTCTTTCCTTCTTTTCTTGAATCAAATTTTAAGATTCATCAAAAAGAAGTAGAGGCATTATATCAACTTATAAAAATTGAATCGAAAACAAAGTTTATTGGAAAGTCAGATAGTTTTGTTTTTCCTGACAATTACTTTTTTGATAGTGTCTATCATTTGAATAAGAAAGGTCGGAAATTACGTTCTGAAAGATTAGCAATCTTAATCAATTCAAAATGTAAATAAACCACTATGGATTGAAAATCCATAGTTTTTTAATATGTAAAAGAATAAATTGTTTTTTTAGCTACTCCAGTATACAATTATTTAAACTCATTTTTCTGCATCTGGATACCCGATTTCGCGTGCAAGGAGTAAGAGGCAGAAAATTCCACTCCTAAACCTCAATACATCAAAAAAAATAAGAAGCGAAAAAAAACCTTACTAAAAAAAGTATTCTAAGGTTCATTTTACTTGTTCCAAAGACCTTTAGCGGTTCCGTTAATAATTTTCCAACATTGTATTGGTTGAAACAGAATACTAATTATAACACCACAACAAGTAGCCATTATAACTCCCGTACTTCCTAACTCTAAATTTCTTGCAAAAAAGATAGATAAAGGGATATTCAAAATTCCAACAAAAACTGAATGATATACGCTTAATTGCACTTTACCCACGCCACTTAAAAAATTCCCGAAAATCATTACACTAGTTACCAACATTACATAAATAGCCATCATTAATGATAAAGAAAAAGGAACCTGAACCTTTGGCCCAACCCATATATTATATGCATAATTAGAAAACAGAAGCATTACAGCTGTAATAACAGCAAATCCTACCCATAAAAACATAACCTTTTTTATAGAATTCCGCATCCATTCAAAATCCTTTTTCACGAAAGCCTCGGTATAAGCCGACCAAAGAGATGAGCTAATTATTGTAAAAACCATTGTAATTACCCCAAAATATTTATACGCAATATTGTAAGGAGTTACATCTTCTGGCCCTGAGGTTTGAGTAATAATTATATTATCTGTCATATAAATAATTAGTGCTGCTCCTTGCATAATAAAAAACCGTCCACTTAGGCTCAACAACCCTTTGGCATAAGAAAAATCTACATACTTTAAAGATGGTTTATACTTTTTGTAAGAAGTGTTAAAAAAGAATATCCCTGCTAAAAGTGGCACAACAAGGTTAACAATACTAAATGATGCTCCTAAATATAGCAACGATCCGTCTGTAGTTTTCATTAAAATAACGACTACTATTAAAGAAATTAAACTGGCAGCCGTATTAACGACACTGCTCATTGCAGGCCGTTGATCAGCAATGAAAATTATATTAATTAGTTTAATTATAAACTGTAAACAAAACACCGTAAAAACAATAAAAACTAACTTCTCTATTTCAATTATATTGATAGATGTATTCAAAATTTCACCCCAATCTATAAATTGATTAAAAAGAAAAAAAAGAAAAAAAAGAATTATTGATATAATCGTAATAATGACATAAGTGGTACTAATATATGTTCGTGCTAGCTCATATTTACCTTCAGCTTTTGCCGTTGCAAATTTATTACGTAGACCATTACCTAAACCAACATCAAAAAAATTAAACCATGTAATAACAGACATTAATGTAATCCATATCCCGTATTTTGTTGGATTTAAATAATCAATTGTTAAAGGGACTAAGATTAAACTAATGAGAATACTAATCCCTTTCAGGAAAATCGACCCTAAAATGTGTTTTTTTGCTTTAACAGATCGTTGGTGTCCCGAAAATAATTTATTAAGAATAGTACTAATCAAGACCTTCTAAAAATTCGTTTTAACAAACCCCTTTCCTTATCCTCCTCATAATAGCCATAACCGTAGCCATAACCGTATCCATAGCCATAACCTGAACCACCATTTTTTACAGCATTAAACAGAATTGAGGCGTTATTTAACTTCCCTTCTTTATATAACTGTCCAATATGTGATAAATGATCTTTCTTAGTAACATTTTGGCGAACAACAAATACCAACGCGTCTGCGTACTTACTTAACAACAACGCATCCGTTACTAATCCAACTGGTGGTGAATCAATAATAATTGTGTCATATTCTTTTTTCAACATTTCCACTAATTGATCCATTCTATCATTCATAATCAATTCTGAAGGATTAGGAGGTATAGGCCCTGAAGGAATAACATCTAAATTTTCTACACCTGATTTCTGTACAATTTCTTCTATTTTTTTTGCTCCTATCAAAAATGAACTAATTCCTTTATCGTTAGAAATATTAAAGTCTCCTACAATTTTTGGTTTTCTTAAATCTACACCTAATAGAACTGTCTTCTTGCCAGAAGCTGCAATAATTGAGGATAAATTCATTGCAGTATAAGTCTTTCCTTCTGAACCCACTGACGATGTAATTAAGATTACTTTCTGCTCTTTACCAGCTGCAAAATATTTTAAATTAGTACGTATCGACCTAAATGACTCTGCTATTAATGATTTAGGATTTTCTGACACCACCAATGCAGATGTTTCTTTACTTAAACCAACAATACCTAAAATTGGCATTTTCGTAAGTTTTAAAATAATTTTCTTATCTCTTATAGTATCATCAAGTTGTTCTTTAAGAAAAATTAATCCTGTAGGAATTAATAATGAAAGCAACAATGCTAAAGAATAGGTTTTATTAGGGATAGGTCTGATTGGGTATGATGTAGAACGAGCGTCTTCTATAATACGGTTATCAGAAACCGAAGCTGCTAATGCTAATGACGTTTCTGCATCTTTTTGTAGTAAATACAAATACAAACTTTCTTTTACCCTATACTCTCTTTCAATACCTACTAATTCTCTTTCTGTTTTTGGAATAGAACGTAATTCACTTTCTAAAGTAGCTAGTGATTTTATAGCCTGAGCTTTAGAAGCTTTTAACCCATTTTCGATACTCTTTATGTTCTGAATTAATTGTTTTCTTGTAGAAGTGATTTTTTGATTAATAGATATTGAGCTAGCACTCTCTCTTTTTACACTTTGCTGGATGTTATGCCTCTCAATTTCTAACACTGTTATTTTGCTAATCAGCTCAATTAATAAAGGGTCATCTATACCTAATGATGAAGGTGCAATATCAGCTAAACTGATATTATCCATAACATAACCTCCTAAATATTCAATAAAACTTAATTTTAAATTGATATTAGAAAGTTCTCCATCCCGTGTCTTTACGTTTTCTAGAATCATTTCAGATTGTGAACTAACATCGATAATACCTTTATCTACTTTAAAATCTTGCCGTTCAACTTCAATTTCTTTCAATTCAAAAGAGATTTTTTTTAATTGACTTGCGATAAAATTAGCAGTACTGCTCGCAATTTTATTCTTTTCTTGAGTATCATTCTCTAAATATACTTCTACTAAGGTATTTAAAAAATCAACTCCTCTTTGGGGTATTACATCATCAACACTAAGCATTACAACAGAAGAGCTCTTACTTGGTTGTTCTACTTTCAGTTTTGCCGAATAAAATTCAACATTACTGGCAATACTATTAAATTTTATTCTAAAGTTCTTCTTCTCATAGGATATGTCATTAAATAAATCAGCATCAAAATGGGGTCTTTTATTTACAGTAAGCCTTCCTATAGGTAAATTAATAGTTTCATCAAACAAATGTTCCTTTTTATAAGTACTACCGTTTTGTTGTATAGTATAACTTAACTCAAACTTATCCTCATTAATAATATTTACAAAAAAGAAATTGGTGTACCCGTAAAAATTTAATGAATCGTTGTTTATTTTGATTGGAGATTCAGTATACACCTCCATCTTTTTAACATTGCCAACTAGATAATATAGCTTATCTACTTCAAGCTGTTCCAATACTCTTTTTAAAATTTTTCGAGACCTTAGAATCTCTATCTCATTTTCAATGTTCTTACTTACATTATAAACATCCAAATCTTTTAATAATTCTTGCGTTCCAAGACTAGTACTCTTATCATCTTTAATTAAGACTTTTGCAGAGATACTGTATACTGGTTTTACATACCAATTATAAAAATAGGCACAGCTAAACCCAATAATCAATGCTAGAGCATAGATATACCAATACCGAAGGTAACTAAATAGAAATCCCTTTAAATTAAATTCTACCCGTTCTTCCTCAAAATTTTCTCCTGGAGCGCTCTCTTGCATTAATCTGTTTTACAAAAACAAAAATACAACTTTGTTCATTGATACATCACTATTCAATA
>CEWR01043517.1_pt1 | contig 24461 bp, 21 predicted proteins | sample 356321 | NCBI WGS metagenome assembly CEWR01 (sample SAMEA2621551, study PRJEB7988) | marine metagenome | biome: marine biome (ENVO:00000447); feature: mesopelagic zone (ENVO:00000213); material: "saline water (ENVO:00002010), including plankton (ENVO:xxxxxxxx)" | depth 790 m
CACCGCGCCAAGAAATTCGGCAGAACTGCTTTGCACAGATCTGCCGACTAAATACCGCAAACTTTGTACTTGTTCGGCAAGTTGACGCTTATGAATGAAATGGAAAACGTAATCCAAATAGTTTCTTCCCTAATACCCAATGTCGGTCAAATCGATGAGATCGAATATTTACCTGGTGGTTACAACAACGACAATTTTCGCGTCACTATTAAAGACGAAATCTTTGTCGTCCGGGTCGTCCGAGATCCACGTCCTCGCCCGTTTGAAAAAATCTACGTCAGCCTGTCGGTTGCGCCAGAACTCATTGCTTTGGACACGGCCAACGGCCATATGATTACCCGTTGGATCGAGGGCAATCTGCTCACGACGACCACTCTAAGCCCTATAGAGGGTGCGCATTATTTGCGAGATCTGCACAACGCCATACCCTCCTCGATAACCCGCTACGATGTTATTGAGCAGATATCACACTACTTCGATTCGGCCGGACAAGTTGGCAAAGAACAACCATGGCTCGAACGTATTCGGTGGCAAGAACGTGAGATCCGCGGATGCCACAACGACCTAAATCCATGGAACATTATTTGTACAGAAAACGGTATGCGAACCCTTGATTGGGAATGGGCAGGCGACAACGACCCGCTTTTCGACGTAATCGGTTTCTGTTACGGAGCCCACTATGCAGATGCTGAATTTTTCTTGTGCGCCGAAACTTATTTAGGTCAACGAGTCAGCGAAGAAACATTACGTAAAACTCAAGCGATCTTTCAGTTAAGAGAGCACGCTTGGGCGATCGCACAGATTAGCGCAGGCAATAACCACGACGGCATCATTAAGCAGCGCGACCGATCGATCGCGAACGTCGAACAACTTCTTTAGATCATTGAATCTACAACATCGATCGCGCGATTCAGTCGAGCCCGACCTAGACCCTCGATCTCGGTGTAAGGCGACTCAAACTCTTCTAGGGTCCGCGTATAGAGGGTATGTATGCGTTCCCGGTCGTACTGCGACTCTCTAAGCGGGTCCGTCTCCCATGGCACGTCCGGCTTCGTCAAAAGGTAATGCCGGTCCTTGATGGCGTAAAGGTGCTCCTCCAACCAACCCACGGGGTGACCAAATTTTTCGAGCCACCAAACATAAAGCACCACCGCGTCGGTATCGAGGATTCGCAAAGTGGTCTGATCTGCCAAAAAATCTCGCTCACGACAGATCTGTGCCGATGCGATTGAGGCCAGGTCGTGAAGCGTATAGTTCCGCTGCTTCTCGCTATGGATTAAAAAGTACTCACGTGCATATTCTGGAAGCCACTCACTGCAATAATGTTGAGCAAGCGAGTCACAGAGCGTGGTTTTGCCTGTGCATTCTGTCCCCACGATGGCAAAGATCACGAAGGCGCCGGATCCTGTATCGAACTCAACGACATGGAACGCGACCAAGCCACCCAACCCCAAACCGCCATCGGAATGTATAGCCCATACAGTACAGCGTATGGCCAAATTCCTTTGAAAATATAGATCCCAGTCGCGAGAACATCGACGACTAACCAAACGAGCCAGTTCTCGATGTATTTATGCGCGGCCATCCACATAGCCGCAAAACTCATGACCGTTGTCGTACTGTCCCAATAGGCGAGATCGGCATCGGTGTAGTAGTCGAATAACCATCCCATCGCAATGATGCCAATCACCGTCGCAACACCTAATAATGAGGTGCTACGCGTGCTGAGCCGGGCGACCACCAATCGACCTTCGGAACTCCGAGCACCGGCCCCGCGGAGCCAGTAATACCAGCCATAGCCGTTCATAAAAACGTAAAAAACGTGCAGTACCAAGTCCGAATAAAGTCGTGCGTTGTAAAAAACCAATAAGGAAACCAACGCATATGCTAGGCCGACTGGCCAGTTCCAAATGTTTTCACGGATGATCAGCCACACGCACAAGAGTCCCGACGCTGCACCGATCAATTCCCAGGGGCTGGAAATGAAGTAACTAGCAACGCTGCTCAAGAATTCGGTCACTACCGCGCACCGTAGTTAACTAACACGGAGACAGCGTGACCCCTAGTATTCGCTTATGCAACCAATGACGGTTGCAAGCCCCGTCCCAAGCTTACGATCTACACGAACGGTTAGCCGACGACAACCTCTAACCAACCCTGCTCTGGTTCAATATCAAGTTCATCACCCGTCCGAGGATCGCGTGGACCGACAGAACGGTAGCCGACTTGGTATGGAACAAGGCCTATACCTAGATCGAGTTTAAGGCAGTCGAGAACGGACTCGTCGAATGGGACAAAAACTTTCATGGACCCTTTGTATCCCAAAAAACTGCAGACAGGAGGGAGCATCCTGGAGATATGGTGGAGACACTTCTTGCCGTCGCCCGGCCATCCGATAATTGAACGTCCGTCAAGGTATGATCCCCAAAATAATGACGGGAGATTAGCGATGGCTAAACACATCGTGATCGTTGAAGACGACCCCGATCAACGCGCCAACTACACCGACGCAATCACAAAAAAAGGTTATGACGTAACGGGATACGCGAGTCGCCAAGAAGCACTTGAGGGTTTCGATCGCGATCTTCCGGATCTCGCGATTCTCGACATCATTCTCGGTGAAGACGTCGATGGCGGTTTCCAGATCTGTCGTGATCTCTTATCCCGGGCTCCAAGCCTGCCTGTTATTTTTCTTACAGAGCGCATCGACGAAATCGACAAGATCTCTGGTTTACGGCTCGGCGCTTGGGACTATCTCCCCAAACCTATTTCGCTCGACTATCTAGCTGAACGTATATCGTCCTTGCTACGTATCGACGAAGTTCGAGGAGAGGACAACCCGAACAACTCATCTGCAAAGCGAATAGGCGAGCTAACCCTAGACCAGGACGCTTTGTTAGTTTCTTGGCGTGGACAAAGACTAGATCTCTCCGGAACCGAGTTCCGTATGCTCGCAAAACTTGTTCGCGTTCCCGGTCACGCGGTCAGTTACGACACCCTCATGAACGCAACAATGCAGTCGCTCGTAACTAACAACACGATCAATACCCACATGCGGAATATCCGAAAGAAGTTCGAGGAAATCGATCAAGAATTCGGCTGTATTAAAAGCGAATACGGGTTCGGGTATCGCTGGTCCGCTTGAAATTTTTTTCTGGCATTCGGGGACCACGCTTGGGCACGAAGCTCATGCTGCTTGGATTTTCCCTTTTGGTTATTCCCTGGCTGTCCTACCTCCAGCTCATCGAGATGGAACGACTACTTATTCAAAGCCGCGAAAACGTGCAGTTACTTCTCGCGCGGGGTATTTCAACGCTCTTCAATGGCCGTGACGATCTTTTCAACGATCTCCCTTTGAGTTACCCGCTCGAGTACGAACCCTTGTACGTCCACCCACTAACGACATCGATCCGCCTCGATGGCCATCCAGGAGATTGGGGATCGGGCCTCATGGAAAAAGCCCAACACTTTGGCCCCGCCCAAGCTGATGGGTCTTTCGATCTCCTTGTGGCAGAACGCAACGATCAGCTGTACATATACCTCAACGTAATCGACGATCGAAGGGTCTATCGAAATCCTGGCTACCTGCGGCTCGATACTGCTGATCACGTCCGCATCAACTTTTTTGAGACCAACGGTACCGGCGGTCGAATTACTCTCACTCTTCACGAACCCGGTGTCGCGTCTGCCTACCGAATGAGCAATGACTGGCGTTTCGCTGCGACCGGCGCGCCGCCCGCCAACGAAGTCCAGGGCTCCATTGCCGAAACCGAAAATGGTTATGGAATTGAATTCCGATTGCCACTTTCGATGATGGGTTCTAGGAGAGGTTTCGCCGTCTCCTTCGCCGACGTCGATAATCAGGAATCTCGTGAGATTCGGAACGTCGTTCAAACTCTCCCAAAAGGCGACAAAGAAAGCTTCAACCTCGTGGTGTTTCGGTCGCCTCAAGTACTCAACATCATCCAGGGACTCGGGTATTCGGGTGCTCGAATACAAGTGATCGATAGTCAGCGCCGAACGCGTGCGGAAACTGGTTCCTACGGAACCATCGATTCGGCAAACCGAGACAACCCTGCGGTTTTAGATACTCGAGCATGGTTCACGAGAATACGACCGCTGCTCCACAAATTAATTATTCGAGAAGAGTGGCGTGATCAGCCCCAGACCGAATCGGAGAGCATTTTCGATAGAGCACTTACCACTGCGCTCGACGGTCAACCTGGCGTCCTTCGTCGGGTAACCGACGATGCGCAAATAATTGTGGCGTTGCATCCGATTGTTTCAAGGGACAAAACCTTAGGTGCGGTCATCGTTCAACAAAACATGGCCGAAATACTCACCTTTCAGGAAGCTGCGATTGAACAAATCGTTTTGTTTTCGATTCTGTCCCTATTAGCCGTATTCGTCGTGCTACTCGCTTTTTCAGTCAGGTTGGCGTGGCGAATCCGGGGGCTTCGTCGTGAAGCCAACGCTGCGATAGACCCCTTCGGTCGCCTAAGAGCGAGCGCTTTACAGTCAGAAGTTAAAGCAGGTGATGAGATCGGCGACCTAGCTCGCAGCATAGACAACATGCTGATGCGTTTAAATCAGCACAACACCTTCATCGAGAACATGCCACGAACGCTTCGGCACGAAATCAACAACCCCCTCAATACGTTATCTACGTCGCTCCAGAACCTTGAAAACGAATCAGAGTCCGTACGTAATAGCAAATATCTAGAGAGCGCAAAGAGAGGCGTTCTTAGGATCGGAGCCATCGTTCAAAACTTGGCGGATGCCGCAAATCTAGAGGAATCACTCGAAACCGAAGAACTTGAGACTTTGGATATCGAGAAGCTGATTGAAAACTATGTGGCCAATTTCCAGCTGACGCACGAAAACCATCGCTTCGTTTTTCGCGGGACTGGTGAGCCGGTCTTCGCACGAGTTTCCGACTATCGCATCGAACAACTTCTCGACAAAATTATCGACAATGCGATCGACTTTCACCGTCCTGAAACTCCCATTAAGGTCCAACTAGATACCTTTCGAGAGCATCTTCAGATCAGCGTCGCCAATCGTGGACCCGCATTGCCGCGCGGTGCGGGAGAATCGCTATTTGAGTCGATGGTTAGCCATCGTGGACGCCAAAGTCGTCTCCATTTCGGTCTCGGGTTACACGTGGTTCGGCTAATCGCGGAACATCACGGGGGCAGTGTCCATGCGCTGGATCTACCGGATAGTTCCGGGGTCGCATTCTTGGTTCGTTTGCCTCTCAGTCGCATTCGACCACCCACACCACCAAAGTTTGAAAAAACAGAGGCGGCAGAAACAGCCTAAGCCGGACGGTAGTGTGCGCCGATCGACACGTCACCGTCCTCGCAGACAACCTCCATACGTTTTACTAAGTATTCCATTGATGCCAGCACGCTTCTCGCAGCAGCAGCATGAAGATATTCGGGCACTTCCTTGTACATACCAGGCACCATCTCAGGGATAGTCGTTATGCCAGCATGCAACGCGTGCATAATCTGGTCTTCGCGTTCCTTACGATGCGCGATAAACGACTCAACATGCGCATTCGTTTGGTTGATGGCGGGTCCATGAGTTGGCCAGTAAATAGCGTCATTCCGGTCAAGTAATGTTTGCAGACTCTCCATGTAGGCCTCCATGTCGCCGTCAGGAGGTGAGATGACGCTCGTCGACCAACCCATCACGTGGTCACCGCTAAAAAGGGCGCACTCGCTCGCTAACGCATAACAAACGTGGTTCGAGGTGTGACCTGGCGTATAGACACATTCAACGGACCAAGTTGGACCATCAATTATGTCACCATGACGAATCTCGTTATCCGGGCGGAAGTCAGTATCGCCGCCCTCTTCAACGACGACCCCTTGTTCCTGTTTACCCGAGCCATGGGGTCCATAGGCGTACGTCTCCGCGTCGCAATATTCGGCCAACAATGCGCAACCTGGCGAGTGATCCATATGGGTATGAGTGACAAGCATATGAGTGATCTTTTCACCCTTTGTTGCCTCAAGGATTGCATCGATATGCGTTGTATCCGCTGGACCAGGATCGACAACGGCAACTTCGCCCTGCCCCAAAATATAGGTACCCGTACCGTACAAGGTAAACGCACTGGGGTTATTCGCGATGACACGTCGAATGTCCCCAGATATTTGGGCTGTACGCCCGTACTCAAATTCGAGATCACGGACATAAGGAATGCTCACCGACATACCACTCGTCTCTCGTGAAATGACTGCCAAGCATAGGCAACAGAGAACTGTCGAGCAATACGATTTCGACATAGAAAGCGATTGTGTCCGCGAATCTTAGTCATCCGGTTTGATGTCGTTTACCCATTGATCTCGTAACTGGCGCCACTCCCCAACGTCAGGACGTACGGTCAGGGCTAATTCTAAATACAGTCGTGCTTCGGTCTGAAGGCCAACCTCATGTGCTTCGTGGGCGACCGATGCAAGCCGTTCCGCGGCCTCAATTAAACGTTGCTCGGCATCGTGGTTTCCTGGATCCAAGCGAAGAGCTTCCCTGAGGGTAGCCACCGCATTGTTATCGGCGGGTTCAGTGATAAATCCTTGCCCGATCAGTTGCTCGGCTCCAGCAATAAGCGTTTCTACCCGTTCAACGCGCTCTCGCTCTAACGCGTATCGAGATTTAAACTCCGCAACCGACGCCTTCCCGAGTCCGACGGCGATAGCACGATCAATCAATCGATCAATATCTACGAAGCCACGAAGGCTTAATAAGTCGTAAAACCGGCGTTGAACTTGCGCAATGATTTCAGACATCCCCTGCGTTGCAATCGCGTTCTCAGGATCAGTGGCAAGGACCCGTTGATATCGTTCGGCTGCGTTCGACTCCGGAGGATCGATCAAACTCCCAAGCGCCCGTAAGCGACTCGCTTCCCGCAGTAAGCCATCGATTTCGGCTTGTAATGTTGCTGCCTGCTGAATCTGTTCACGAACGCTGTTTAAACCCACAAATTCTGGGTTGGCAGTGCTGGCACGCCCCATGTTCGCCATCGCGTTGGTAACATCGCCAGCCAGCGCGTCTTGTGATGCCAAATCAGCGTAATATTGCGCGAATAGATCAAGTTCGGCCGGCGCCTCTGCATTTGTCGGGTCTAGTCGGACGACTTCCTGGTACGCTTGAATTGCGGAAGCCGACGACGCGACGTTGTCACGCCCTTGGCGCTGCAATAACGCGCGCGCGTCTTCCAACAAAGACTCAGCAAGCCGACGATCTGCTAGATCTTCGAAGAGAATGGCGAGGTCCGTATCGCTTGAATCCAAATTGAAGGATTCGTTCAATTTGACCTCTGCAAGTGCTAAGTCGCCGGCGTCAAGGTCTTCGCGAATATCCGACTTCCACGCTTCGACAGCGCCGAGCAAACCGGCTTGCGCACCCACGTGTTCCGGATCGATTTCGAGCACTCGACTATAACCGGCCACAATCGCAGACAGACTCTGGTTGCTATCACTTCGAAGCCCCTCGGCCGTATTCCACGCTTCCTCCACACTTGGTGTATTTGAAGGAATCAGCCACGAGAAGAGAACATTCGCGGTACCCGGCGCTCGCTCAACTAAATACCAACTCCCCCCAAGAATTAAAACGGAGATCAGAATCGCCAATGCTCCCCTGGACAGCAGTGTCCTTGGCGTCACCGTTTGCCGACGCCCACGAATTTCGCTGCGCTTGGAAGATCCCTCACTCAGCGGCGGTTGGATCAAACGAATTTCCGCCGTCGTTACGGCTTCTGAGCGCACCACCGCCTTCGGGATTATTCCTTCCATACTAATCTCAGCCAACTTTCGACGGAGATCTTCGCCAAGGGCGAATCGCTCTTCAGGCGATCTTGCGAGACACCCGTCGACGATGGGCTGCAGTACAGAAAATTGATCGGGAAGCTGTGGCACTGGGTCTCTCGCCTGACGGAGTGCCACGTTGCCACCGCGATCCGGTCGGTAAGGTAGTTCGCCCGTGAGCATCTGGTAAAAAACGACACCCAAACTGTAAAAGTCTGTTCGGCCATCAATCTCACGACCCATCGCTTGTTCGGGACTCATGTACCCGGGCGTACCCAAAACAGTGCGGCGCTCAGCAGCACCGTTTTTTCCGCATTGAAATTCAGCAATCCCGAAGTCCGAAAGGACCGCAGCTGCCTGGTCACTAAATAGAATATTCCCCGGCTTAACATCGAGGTGGACGACATCCTTTGTATGGGCGTAGTCCAATGCGCTCGAAAGCTGATTCATCACGCGAATGAGCTCGTGTACCTCGAGTCCCTTAGCGAGCTTGTGTGTCAGATCGCCCTGTCTCAAATAATCCATGACAACAAACGGTTTGCCGTCTTGAACCCCGTAGTCATGAATGCGAATTACGTGCGGGTGATTAAGTGATGCGACAATTGCTGTTTCTCCAATAAAGGCCTCGTCGTCGAATTCGCCGGCAGTTATCTCCGGGTCAATGATTTTTACGACTACATCACGGCCAGTCGACACTTGGGTCGCCAGTAAAACTTGAGCACTCGAACGAGACCTTAGTTCACGGTGAATTTTGTAACCAAGAAGTTCGATCATTGAGATTCCGGCAACGGCAGAGTCTTAACGTCGCCCTGGATGAGGCGCCCGAGTACAAACCGACCATTGACGATGTACGCTTGACCATCAACGCTAACAGCAATTCCGGTGCCGTGCGCCTGCCCATTAATGCATGAACCCCCCGAAAATATCCAAGGAGCGTCATCGATGTTGAGTCGGCACCGATCGTTTTCGACAATCGGCCATGCTTCCAAAAGATCGCCCATACGCCATTGCTGGAAAACAGGCACTTCGTTCGGAATGGTCTTAACCCCATAACCATTCATTTGATTGAGGGCAAATAGCCCCTGATAAGTCGTACCGTCGCCCCAATAGAGGACGCCGAGACCGTGACGCTGGTCTTCGAGAAATTGTCCCTCGTATTTATTACCAGTCGGCCAAGTAAGGACACCCATTCCACTCTTTACACCGTCTCGGAACATACCTTCATAACGCCGTCCGTCAGACCAAACATACCCACCGTTCCCATGCCTCTGGTCATTCAAGAACTCACCTTCATAAACGTCGTTCTCGGCCGAGACGAAACGACCCGCCCCCGTTCGTCTATTATCGAGGAAGTCACCTACATATTGGTCTCCGTTAGGCCAGCGAAGAGTACCTGACCCGTGTCGCTTATCGTTCCGAAAGGCACCTTGATAAACACGACGGTCAGCCCAGGAATAGGTACCCTTTCCATGCATCTGACCATCCAGAAAATCGCCTTGGTACCAAGCACCGCCACGCCGTTCTAATCGTCCTTGACCCGTCCTGACTCCGTCTTTCACGTCGCCTTCGTAGATGTCACCGTCTACGAGTTCAATGCGCCGAACATCGGCACCGATAATGCTTGCGGACAGGGAAAGGGCCAGCAAAACGGCTTGTCCGGAAAACGTACGTTCGATAATTGAGCGGGAAGGAAAAAAGCGAGCCAAACGTTTCCTTAGTAGACTTCCCGAAAACACCGGTACCTTACTGGAATTGGACCACCTTTTCTTCATATCGATTTGCCTCGCAGTTGGCGCGTTGACCGGCTTTTTGGGTGGTCTGCTCGGTATCGGTGGCGGCGTGATCGTCGTTCCCGCACTCATCATTTTGTTTGACGTGATGGATCTTTTTCCATCGACTCGTTTTCCCGCCAACACGGGGACCCTTTTGGCGGTCGGCACATCGTTGTCGACCATCATCTTCACGACTGCGTCCGCGGCGTACTCTCAAATACGACGAGGCATGGTCGAATGGCTAGTGGTTCGACGCTGGGTAGTGTATCTCTCGCTCGGAAGCCTTGGATCAAGCTACGTTGCGAGTAGCCTGTCCGACACTTTCTTGAAAACCTTCATTGCTGCTTTGGTTCTTTTCGTTGCGTGCGTGATGTTGACCTCGTGGAAACCGAGTCCTCGCCGAGATTTACCTGGTCGCTTCTTGAGCGCCCTGCTCGGCTCAATCGGAGGGATGGTCGCAGGAATTGCCGGCATTGGTGGAGCAAATATCGTGGTCCCAACGCTCATTTATTATAATGCCCCGATCCTACGTGCCACAGCCACTGCAAGCGCGGTTGGTCCCGCGATCGCTCTTTTTGGGACAATTGGCTATATCTACCACGGTATGGAGATCGAGGTTCCCAACGCTTGGGGATTCATTTACCTCCCCGCAACCATATCAATTGTTATCGCCAGCATTCTCGTCGCACCGCTCGGGGTCCGGGCCGCGCACAAGCTACCGTCAGCTCGGCTACGTAAAGCCTTCGGCGTCCTTATGATTGTCGTAGCACTCCGGGTTGTGTGGTCTATTTAGCGCTGACCTCACCGACGGTCCGCAACTGAATCGCATCGACGGGCCCTGCGGCCAATACATCGCTAATGACCACCACCCTTTCCGCAGAATGAAGGCCTTCTCGTTGACGCAAAACGGACAGGGCGGTTTGGATGGTTTTTTCCGGATTGTTGCTAAATGCCGTTCGATGAGCGTACACACCCCGATTCAACATCAACCGACGACGTACCTGACTTAAATTCGAAAATGCAAAGATGGGCACATCCGTTGGACCACAATTTGTAACGAGATCTGCCGTGATCCCACGACGTGTAATGACCACGATACCCGACGCGGAAATTCTTCCCGCAAGCTCGAGCGCCGAACGGGCAATGTTCTGCTTATCAGATTCGGTGGCTAACTCTTGAGCGAACCCGAGATCGGGAAATCGTTCGCTCGCTAAAGCTATTTCGGCAAGTTGTTTCACGGCCTTGACAGGGTGCTCACCAATACTCGTCTCCGCAGAAAGCATCACGGCGTCAACGCCTTCGTATATGGCATTCGCGACATCCGTCACTTCGGCACGGGTCGGAATTGGATGTTCAACCATTGATTCCAGCAAGTGGGTCGCAACGATACAGCGACGTCCAGACTGGAACGACGAACGGACTAGCTGGCGTTGCAAGTTGGGCAATGTCGCGATATCCGTCTCAATACCGAGATCGCCACGTGCAACCATTATCCCGTCCGCCGCTTCGGCGATTGATCCGATGTTTTTCGCTCCTTCTCGGTTTTCGATCTTCGCAACAATATGAACTCCATGATTTCGATCGCCTAGAAGTTCGCGCATCTTGGCTATGTCCTCAGCCCTCCGAACAAACGATTGCGCAATAAAATCAACATCGAGATCCAAACCAAACGTTACGTCATCTCGATCCTTCGGAGTGATGGCAGGAAGATTGATGTGAACGCCAGGAATATTGACGTGTTTGCGGCTACCGATTTCACCGTCGTCCAACACCGCGCAACGAATAGCCGCCGGTTCTTGATCGCTGACCCTCAGATTAATCAAGCCATTATCTAGAACAATCGTGTCGCCTATGGATACAGCGCCTTTAAGTCCTTCGAACTGAACTTCGAGACTCGACGTAACGGGCCCTTTGTAATCCCTCGACTCTGGAATCAGTACTACCTCGGTACCCTTTCGCAAGACCAATGGGCGGTCCAGCTTCGCGGTTCGTATTTCCGGACCTTGCGTATCGATCAATACGGGAACGGGATACTTTGCTTTGCGATTTAGGGTCTTGATCCATCCGATGGTGCGCGCCGCATCGTCGTGGGTCGCGTGCGACATATTGATGCGCGCGACGTTCATCCCCGCTTCGTACATCGCGTTCAACGTATCGAAATCGTTGGAAGCTGGTCCAATCGTACAGATGATTTTTGTTCGTCTTAACATTAATGAATTCTATGGTAGAACGCCCACTCAAGCAGCTTTCCGGACGGTCTCACGAAGACCAGAAGTTCGTCAGAGCGCTTCCGATCGCGCTACTTATCACGGGGTGAGGTCGCCAATGATGTGGGAAATATTTCTGGTAAGCGGACTCGGCAAAGCGTGGGTCGATCATGACCACCACGCCCCGATCCATTGGTCCTCGGGCAACGCGTCCTGCCGCTTGTACGACGCGCGTCATGCCAGGCTGTCGATACGCGATCTCATTACTCCCATCGTTTTCGGCGAGCGTATCTCGGACAAGGCTCCTTGGCGGAATGCCCGGCCCTACGACAACGGCTCCTCGTAATACATCCGATCGATAATCGACCGATTCCGTAAAAACTCCCCCGAGAACAACAAAACCCACCCTCATCGAATGGGGTGTATTAATCCATTCGATAAATGCCGCTTGGTCGTCCAGTGACATACTTCGTTCTTGTGACAATAATTCGCCGTCAAAGCAACAGAAATCTTGAACGAGTCGCAGATATTCAAAAGAAGGGAATGCCACCAAGTAGTTGCCCGGGTTGGCCCTAACAACCGAACGGATGACGTTTGCCACCATCGGCGCCGTGGTTGCCCGGTCACGAAAAAAAGTTGATACGTCATGGACGACGTACACTCCAGTATTGTGCGCGCCGTACGACGGAGTTGAACGCAACGCTGGGCCCTCGCAACCATGCATCATCTGGAAAACCGTGGCGGGCGATAGCGTTCCCGAAAACCGCACGCTACCTCGAAAGTCGTCCACCACCTCGCGTATATACGATCCTGGCTTAAGGCAACGCATTTGAACCGTGATCAGACTTCCCTCTCGGGTCAGAAAGTAACGGAAAGCCTCATCGTCATACCAGAAACTTCCTTTATGGAAACGGTGCGCCGTAAAAACGAATTCCTTGAGGTAATCGTCAAAGGGTCGCTCACGACCGTCATCAAAAACGACCCGGAGAAAACGATCTAAGGCTCTTATTAGAGCCTTAGGCGCTTCGGGCAGAACTAACTCGCCGCCTTCTGGCAAGTAGGTACGTCCGAGACTCGCCAATGCACGATCGATGGAACGTATTTTTTTCGCCATCCCGTCGAGCGTTGAAGAGGCCTCAAGGCGTTTAAGTTGGGATCTATCGATGCGTGTTGACAACATCTCTTGAACGCGGTTTCCAAGCTGGTGTGCCTCATCAATTAGAAGACCAGCCTGATCGGTTCCATTTCCAAGCTGCCGAACCCTACTGAAGACAGGGTCGAATACATGGTTATAGTCACAAACCACGACGTCGACCCAACGAGACGCATCTGACGCTAACTCAAACGGACAGACTTCGTGCATGCGCGCGATGCGCTCGACCGCCCCGCGATCATTGATACCATTGGCCATCAAGTCCTTGCGAGCGTTTGGCAAACGATCGTAGTAACCACGAGCGTAATCACAAACGTCGGGGTCGCAGGGAACGTCCGGGTTAAAACAAGTTTTCTCCTTTGCCGTTAACGTTATCGCGGTTAGTTGTGAATCATTGCCCGCAATTTTGTTGAGCGCTTGTTCTGCAGCTCTCTGGCCCGTGTTCCGTGCTGTCGTATAAATCACCCGTTCGAGAATGCCTTCACCCATTGCCTTGGCGGCGGGAAACAGCGTTGCCATTGTTTTTCCAGATCCAGTCGGCGCTTCGACCAATAACTGGCCTGAATCCCTAAAAGTGCGATAGCAAGAACGCGCGATGTTTCTCTGATCATCACGAAACTCCGTATAGGGGAAATCCATAGTGCGTAAAAAATTCGTCCGCCGACCACGGAGGCGTTGAACCAGCAAAAGCCAATTCACGTAAGTCCTGCAGGTCTCAACAAAGTACCTTCGAAGTTGCTGCGATGTCGCAATGTCCTCAAATGCAATTTGCTCGTTCCGGTCGGGGTGCAAATAGGTCAATCGCAACTCACAACTACTCAGAGCTTCACATTCGCACAACATTGCCGCGTAAATTTTCAACTGAGCGAAATGTAGCTCACCCGCGTACGCGTATAGCTGCTTAAATTCGCTACGTGTCGTTTTAATTTCTTCCACTAGCGCGCATCGATTACGATCACCACGTTCGCCACGAAAGAGAACGCCATCAATCCGACCGCTAATCGCGAGCTCAAGACCTTCATCATTAAATGCTTCCGTAACAATCTGTTCGGTTAGGTAGTTAGCATTCGTTTTAACGGAATCGATTTGATAACGCCGTTGAGCTTCTATTCCCTCGGCCGATGTTGTCGGTTGATCAAACCGAAAATGAATATCGCCGCTGCGATGAACGTGTTCCGCCAGGTCGCGAACTGCCACGCGAAACTTCATACCAATGAAAAACGCATAACCCGCGTGGGGATATCACGTTCCAAAAGGCGGCGCATCCAAAGTTGTTGATTGCTCTGAACGCGATCGCCAGGCCCTTTGACCTCAACAAACTCGTATCGCCCAGGCTCGTAAAGTACCGTTAGATCGGGGAACCCGGCGCGTGCTTCTTCGAGCCCTTCTCGGACGATGCTCAATACTTGGCGAAGCGCAGGTGCGTCGACGACCTCGACGATCCGTTCAAGTCGTTTCTGGTTGAGCTCGGACCAGTTGATGAGTCGGTTGGAGATTCCATTCTTGTCACGATGAGTACGCAAAAGTCTCTCTGGTAATGAATCCGTGGATTCAAGCGGGTCCTCACAATGGGATTGCCTAACGTCGAAAAAATCAGGCCAAAAAAGGTCGGTGGGCCCGCTTTGAAAAGCGTTCAAGAATGCCCCATCAACCGGGGTATAAATCCAATCCCAAAAAGCGAGCCCAAAAAGTCCCATCGGAAGCTGGTTCTCTAAATGCCATCCCGTACCAAAATCTTCGGTCAATTGAGCTAGCGCATAACGTTCGATCGAATCAGGTTTAGATCCAAACAAACAAACATCGGTTTGTGGGATGGGCGGCTGGGATATCGTGGTATTTGTGGCACGGCGTGCAAACTCCCCTTCGAGTGCCGTCCACGGCCTTCGAACCATTTCCTCGGCGAGTTCGTTTACGCTTTGAGTATCTCCGAGCTTCATGAGTATTCGAAGCTTGCGTTCCCTCGCCGGTGCGAGCGACGATCGCGTGTAACTGCTTAACGCAGCATCAAGTTCTCCCGCCCTCTCAAAACCCCGAGCGAGTCGGTTCAGGGTACGCGATCGACGTCGCTCCACGAAACGATGTGGAAATTTGCGCCAAAGACGCGGTAACAAAGAGATGGCTGACCGATCCGGACGCGGACCTAACTCATGCACGGTCTCCGTCACTCGCATCAAATCAAGGTACGCGTCAAGGATTCGACGATCGGCGAACAGACGTCTTTTCGCCGGCAATGCGTATTCTTCGAATCGAAAAATCCCGAGGTCGCGTAACACAAAGGTGCTCAAGTCCTGGTGGGGATCGCCAAAAAAAAGTAACCGATACACGGCTAAATACTCCGCAGAATTTAGCGCCACCCACGGATCGTGCTCTTGCAGCCGTTCGACGACTGTATCGAGTTGGTAGTGATGACTGATTCGTTTTACATACTCGTTCTTGGGCCTTATCGGTTTGATTTCAGGAAAAAGGCAATGAAGTTCAGCCACGCTCCAGCCTGTCAACAGGTCGTTCAGTTCAGCGTCCGGACACCAATCCACCAACTCGACAGAACAGAGTTCTGAAATCGCATCGGCACACGCCGCAACTTCTGCGTAATTCAACTTCTTGACTCTCAAAAAGGGCCCTTTGCGGGAAACGATTCGTGCATAAAGACGGAGTGAATCGGCTCCCAAATAGCGAACACGTCGACCGAAATCGATCTCTGCCTGGCTCAGAATGGATGCGTATTGATCTTCAACATCTGTAATGAGCGCGAGTAGATTAGTCGCGTAGTAATCACGGGGTGGGGCTTCATTAAGAAATAATTTAGGCAGTCGACTAACTTCCAATCGGTCGTAGATCGCCGCATTATGATAACCATGTATATATATACAGCAAATTCTAGATGAGCGTCGCAGCTTTCTGCCTTTGCGTCGTGGTATCAGAAAAGGCTTTAAAGGCCATTCTTGACGGAACCGGCCAAGGCGTGTATCGCGACGACCATCCTTGGATCATTGCCGCCGAACGATTTCACGAGTCCCAAAAAGTCGACCGAAGAGTCCCTATTGTATTTGCCACGGGCGAGCCACTGGCGTTCTCACATTGGAGCATCGTCGAATCGATCAACGTCCAAGAACTTCACGCTGGAGCGTTCGAATCACGTTGTTCGTTTGATGCCCTAACGCCGGTAAATCCAATCTGGACATCCCTTGACAGTCTCAGTCTAGCCCCATCGGCCGAACAACTTCGGCGAGAAAGCGTTGAACCTATCCGCATACATCGCCAACCGTTAGACCACTCATCGATTAGACCGTACGCCATCTGCGAAACGCCGCCTTTTATCGTCTCAGAAGTTATCGGATGATTTACCCAACAGTTTCTATTCTCGAAGTCTTTCTAGTCGTCGGCTTCGTCGACAATCTCTTGGGGTATGGCACGTTTCACCGTAGCCCCTAACTCCCGGAACTGTTCGACTTGTCGAACAAGATTGCCCCGACCTTTGGCTAGACGGGTGTATGCAGAATCGTAAGACCTTGATGCTTGATCAAGGTTGCGGCCGAGTTGGTCCATGTCCTCGAGCACCACACGAAGTTTGTCGTAAAGCGCGCCCGCGCGCCGAGCTATTTCCTGAGCGTTTTTATTTTGTTTCTCGTATCGCCAAACGTTATCGATGATACGAAGCGTCATCATTAGTGTGGTTGGACTAACGATCACCAAACGTCTCTCGAACGCTTCGGTAAACAACGAAGGATCTTTCTCCATCGCAAGCGTGAACGCAGATTCCACCGGCACAAAAAGTAAAACAAAATCTAACGATCGAACGCCCGGCAATTGATCGTACGATTGATCCGAAAGTTTCTTGACGTGCGCGCGGACGCTCTGGACATGCCGTTTGATCGCTACCTCGCGAGCCGCATCGTCGTCGCTAGATACCGCCGTTTCGTATGCGACCAGAGACACTTTTGCGTCCACGACAACGTCCTTGTCTTCGGGAAGGTGAATAATAACGTCCGGTCGTTTGATATCGCCGTCAGCATTCCTGAACGAATGTTGCAAAACGTATTCGTGATCTTTACGTAAACCCGATTCTTCGAGGACTCGCTCAAGTACTATTTCACCCCAGTTCCCTTGTAAACGCTTATCGCCCTTTAGCGCACGCGTGAGATTTCCCGCTTCTTCGTTAACCTTCTCGCTTGCCCGTTGCAAATTCCGAACCTCAGTAAGCAACGAAGCCCGATCCTTAGCATCCGTTATGTAGACCTGGTCGACTTTTTTCCGGAAATCCGACAATTGCGTCTTGAAGGGTGCCAAGGCCATCGACAGGTGGGCCTCATTACGTACCCGAAAGACCTCACCTTGCTTCTCAAAAATCTGACTGGCGAGCAACTGAAATTCCTTTTTTAGAGATTCACCCGTTTGCTTGAAGAGGGCCTCTTTTTCCGCAAACGCACGCTCAGTTTCTTCAAGTCTGGCCTTAATCTCAGCTAGTTGTAGTCCAGAAGAGCGGGCTTCAGATCGGGTGTCGATAATTTCCTGTCGGAGGTTATTCAAGTCTTCAATCTGCTGCGCATTGACAGTGGAGAGACGAACGACGTCGGCACTAGCTACCTTGCTCGACTGGTTTAATTCCTCGAACGTTTTCTGCACTTCTTTTAGCTCGGCTTCGGCCGTCTGAAGATTTCGTTCCCGGAATTGCAAACGCTCTTCCATCAGTTGTTTTTCGGCTAGGGTCGTCTCCGAGGTTCTAACCCGCGCCAGCTCTATCGCTCCTTGATGACGGCGTTCCAGGCGCCAATAAACCACAACAGCACCAACAATGAACCCCGTCAGTCCCGCCAACAGCATCAATAGCATTTCAGATTGCTCGAACAAACCGTACGTACGCACGCCTCTCTATTCAGTGTGGTTTCTGCTACGGACAAACTCCCAACCAAGACTACTCGCGCTTAAATTGGGGCTCACGCTTCTCAAGAAACGCGGTGACCGCCTCTTTATGTTCGCTACTCGCGTAGGCTTTCTGCAGCGCCTCACCCTCTCGTTGCTGCACCCGTTGTATATCCGTCTCCGATCCATTGAGACTGAGCAATTCTTTTACCCAACGTAAATGCGGGGCCGGATTCGCCGCCATCATCGACGCAATGGTTTTGGCTTCTGCCATCAAGTCAGCATGCGGAACCAACCGATCGGCCAGCCCTTGGTCGTACGCTTCCTGTCCCGAATATAAGCGCCCTGTTAAGCACATTTCACTGGCACGACCAAAACCCATCCGCTGAACAAGGAAGTGCGAGCTCGCAAGTTCCGGTACAACACCCATTTTGACGAAGAACATCCCGAATTTGGCTTCGTCGGACGCTACGATAACGTCCATCGGAAGAATCATCGTTGCTCCGACCCCAACGCTCGCGCCATTAACAGCCGCTACCATCGGTTTAGATGAACGCACCAAACCTACCCAGTCGTGCTCGATTCGCTCGTTGTCACCATCAAGACGGGCCTGGAAATTGTCTCGAATATCGGCGCCTGCACAAAAGCCGCGTCCGGCCCCGGTAAAGACCATGGCTCCTACTTCAGGATCATCGTTGCAGCGAACGACCGCCTCGACAAGTTCTCCGTTCATCTGCTGCGTCCACGCATTGAGCCGTTCTGGACGATTCAGGGTGACGACCGCGATGTCGTCTTCCTTCTCAAGCGTTATTTGCTCAAACGGCATGGGAATACGCTTTCTCACCTACTCGGAATCGCCAGTATGCGCTAATAACGGCGTGATTCCACACGACCCCGTACGCTACGCCGCGAAAACCGCACGAACATGATTCCGGTCAGACAACCATCGCGTGTTAGTAGCCGGTTTTTTCGCGTTCGGCTTCCTTCGTTTGCTTCGCTTGTGCTAATTCGGTACTCGCCAAACGCATCAAAAAACCGCTATCTGTGCCCAAATTGACGAAATTGAACCCTTGCTGAAGGTAAGTTTGCGTGAGTTCAAGACTACCGGTATGGATTCCAACCGCCATCCCGTGTTTCTTGCACGTCGATAATATGAGCTCCACAGTTTCTGCATGTTTAGGGTTTCCCATTTCGGAAGGACCGCTCAAACCTAGCGCGTACGCCAGATCGGCCGGGCCTATGTATATACCGTCGAGTCCCGGCGTCGTCGCAATCTCATCTAGATTCTCAAGTGCCTCGGCAGTTTCCACCATAACAACACATGCTATCTGCTGATTTGCCTCAGCGAGATATCCCCTCCCGGCATACATTGCAGCCCGAACAGGTCCACACGACCGCAACCCGTCGGGCGGATACCTACATGCAGAAACTGCCTGTAGAGCTTCTTCACGATTGTTCACCATCGGGACAATAACGCCATACGCACCAGCGTCTAACGCCTTCATGATTTCGTACGGCTCATTCCAAGGTACGCGAACCATTGGAACAGTATCTCGGGTCGAAATTGCGGGAAGCATATACTTCAGATCATCGTAACTGAGCATTCCATGCTGTAAATCTATACACAGCCAATCGAACCCTAAGCTCGACATGCTCTCCGCTGTGAATGCGTTACCAATACTCAGCCAGCCGCCAACTGTCTGACGACCTTCACGCCATGCACTAAGCACCGTATTCTCTCGCATTGAATTCCCCCCCTTCACGACTTTCCAAGCGATCCGCGATCTTACATCAAGAGGCTGACTTCAGCTTTCGACGATGCGAGAATTGCCGGTCGGCGATCGGGAGGAATCATGGTTCAGGGAGGACTGGATGCGGCTATTGCCGCAGTCACCGAATCGGGCCAGCCTTATGCTACCGAGACCCGGACCATTGACGGTGTCGACTTTGTCGTCTTCTCAAATGCTCCTGACAACCTCCGTGAACTCTACAGACAAGGACTGCAACACTCGGATAGGGTTTTTTTCGTTTATCAGGACGAGCGCTTTACCTACCAGGAGGTATGGGAGGAAGCTGCTCGCGTCGGCAATCAACTTAAGCATGCAGGGATAAAATCGGGCGATCGCGTCGGCATCGCGCTTCGTAACTACCCAGAATGGATTTTTGCGTTCATGGGCATTACGTCGATCGGAGCAGTCGCTGTTGCCATGAATGCCTGGTGGTCGGGCGAGGAAATGATTTATGGAATTGAGGACAGTGGCCTAAAGCTGCTATTCGCCGACGAAGAGCGGATCGAACGACTTCGACCCTACGACGATAAGCTCAATATTCAAACCATCGCCGTTCGCTGCCAGCCTGAGGGGTATATCTCGTGGGAACAATTCGTCGAAAACGGCTCACGCTTGATGCCCGAAGAACCCGTTCCTACGGATACGAACGCCACCATTCTTTACACGTCAGGATCCACCGCCCATCCAAAGGGTGTTCTCTCGTCCCACCGTGCGATCCTGAATGCGCTTATGTGTTGGGAATGCGGCGGTGCCATCGGCGCCTACATGTTTCCGCAGGCTGCCGCAGCCCCAACGCCACTGTATCTACCCGCAACCATCCTCACGGTACCGTTATTCCACGTGACCGGTCTGGTCGTTCAATTTCTGCAATCGTTTAAGCCCGGTCGAAAACTCGTGGCGATGTACAAATGGGATGCCGATAAGGCGTTGGGCATTATCGAGCGTGAACGTATTACCTCCTTTAACGGTGTTCCCACCATGGCATGGGAACTCGTCCAATCGAGTGCATTCGAGAAATACGATCTATCGAGTCTACGCAGCGCGGGAGGCGGTGGCGCCGCTATGGCCCCTGAACATGCGAGACAAATAGACAACAAGCTAGGTAAAGGCAGTGCCGGTACCGGTTGGGGAATGACGGAGACCCAAGGCCTCGCCACCGGCATCGGCGGCGAGGCATTCTTACAACGTCCGCGTAGCTGCGGTCGAGCGGTGCCCCCCCTTGTAAAAATTAGAGTAATAGACAAAGAAGGTAAGGATCTCCCCGCAGACGAAACGGGCGAATTGTGTATTTGGGGAGTCATGAATTTTCGGGAATATTGGAACCAGCCTGAAGCAACACGATCAACACTCGTTGATGGCTGGGTGCATACGGGCGATATCGGCCACATGGATCAAGAAGGTTACGTATTCATCACCGATCGAGAAAAGGACATGGTCATTCGTGGAGGCGAAAACATCGGTTGCCAAGAAGTCGAGGCGGTCCTTTACGATCACCCTGCCGTCGTAGAAGCCGCTGTATTTGGTGTGCCCGATGAACGCTTGGGAGAAACCCTCGCTACCGTCATCTGCGTTAATCCAGATCAACCCGTTAGCGAAGACGAACTCAAAGCGTTTGCGCTCGACCGTTTAGCGAAATTCAAAGTCCCAGACCACTTCTGGATACGCACCGATCGTTTACCAAGAATCGCCTCCGAGAAGATTTTTAAGCGCGGTTTACGCGACGAAGCCATCGAATTACTTGCAAGGACAACCTGATGAGTGAAAGAAAAAAAGTAGCCATGCAGCTCCCACGGCGTGCGGACGTAGCAAATTTAGAACAAAAATATTCATTGGAACTCGAAGCGCTTGCCCCCATCGCGGATATCGTTGAAGTAGAGAGTCCGACGGCAGAGGCATTCGCAGAGGGCGCGTCGGACTGCGACGGAATCATTACATCGTGGGGTCTTCAACTTTCTGAAGACATCATCCAGAAGTTGGACAAATGTGTAGTCATCGGTCTCGCCAGTGTCGGCGTCGATATGGTGGACGTTGAAGCCGCCACCGAAGCAGGCATCGTCGTCACAAACACCCCGGACGTATTTATCGAAGAAGTTGGCGATCACGCGATGATGCTGCTACTCAATGCCATCCGAAGGACCAAAGAACAGAATATTTTTGCTGCTGAAAACGAATGGCACAAAGGAAGGCCGCAATTGAACCATGTATCACGTCTTATGGGCCAAACCCTCGGACTGGTCTCTTTCGGTAACGTTGCTCGCTGTGTCGCGAAACGCGCGCAAGCATTCGGCTGCCACGTGATCGCCTTCGACCCGTATGTCAGCGAACTGACGATCGCTGAATACGGTGTAGAACCTGTCGCTTGGGGAGAATTACTCGGGCGATCCGACTACATCAGCGTGCACTCGCCGGACAACGTCGAGACACGACATTCCCTTAACGCGAAAGCGTTTACCCAAATGAAGGATGGCGTGATCATCGTCAATACCGCACGAGGCCCCATCATCGCGGAAGAAGATCTAATCGCCGCTCTCAACAGCGGAAAAGTTCAGGCCGCTGGGTTGGATGTTCTCGAACAAGAGCCACCCAATCCGCAGAATCCCTTGCTTACGATGCCCAATGTCACCGTCACGCCGCACGTGGCATCCGCCTCAACCCGGATGCGGCCAACCGCGCGCCGCCGCGCAGGCCGCGAAGTCGCCTTGGTGTTACAAGGCAAGTGGCCAATGAGTTGCGTTAACCCAACCGTGCTCCCGAAAACGCCGCTGCAGCGATGGCAGCCCGTACCGATGCATCGAGGACCCAACCGTTAAGCAAGCACTTCGCGCGGCAGGCTAACCGATGCAGTCAATGACCGCGCGGACGAGCCGACTTCCGCGGGTATCGGCCTCGATCCCGGGCTGCATTTGATTCATCGCGTACCCAACACCTAAGCGTCTGGGAGGATCGGCGAATCCAATACTGCCACCAGCCCCGCTATGTCCGAAGGCCATTGGATTTGGGCCGTATTGCTCGGCCGTATTCAAGTTAACGCCGCAACCCCTTCGCATCGGCCTTCCCAAGACGAGGTCGTCGACCATGCCCCATTGTTGGCGCGTCATCCGCTCTATGGTTTCGGATCGCATCACTTGCACATCTTCCGATGATCCGCCCCCCTGCGCGAGGGCACCGTATATCCGAGCGATAGCCCGCGCGTTCCCGTGACCATTTGCCGCCGCAATCTCCGCTACCCGCCATGCCGAGCTGCACGCGTCACGGTAGGGTCGAATGGTCGGATTCTGTAACGCAAAGGTGAATAGAGGAGGCACCTTGACAGGTTGGGCCGCAGCCGAATCCGGCAAAACGCGAGCCCTATTGGGCCCGATGAGATCAGCAACACGCCCGTGCTCTGACTCCGGCAACCCGATATAGAAATCCGCGTCCAAAGGGCCCGCTACACGTTCCAGAAGAAGCGTCCCCAGTGTCTTGCCCGTTACTCGCAACGCAAGTTCTCCTGCTAAGAATCCCCAAAGTATCGCGTGATAACCAGCCGCCGTGCCCGGCTCCCAATGCGGGATCTCGGCCGCAATCCGCCGCGTCATGTCGTCCCAGTTGTATAGATCTTCGATGGTCACGGTTTCACGGAGCCCACATACGCCGGACTGGTGGGATAGAAATTGTCCAACCGTCAAGCCGCCCTCGCCCGCTCGAAATTCGGGCCAATGGTTTGCTACGGGTTCTTCGTAGTCGAGTAGACCTTGTTCCACGAGCGTGGCAATAACAGATGCCGCAATGCCCTTGGTCGTCGAATACACGTTAACTAATGTGTCGGACTCCCAAGGAACCGTACAATCTTGATCACAGTATCCACCCCAGAGGTCGACGACCGTCACCCCATTCACCACGGCACAAAAACTCGCACCGACTTCAATATCCTCCGTGAAGTTGCGTTCGAAGATTTCGGCGACCGTGTCAAAGCCCGGTGCAACATCACCGCGAATAGCAAAATCGACCATACAACCTCCCGTTAATCGCTAGGCTATTTACACCAAAAACAGAGTCAGCCAATGGTCCTCAAAGTCGCTGACAAATCCGATGCCAGCTCGAACAACTGCAGTCGATGAACCTTTTTCAACGGTCGAGGCCGTAAACGACCGATCCGACTCGTTCATCTTTATTTCTACGTCACGGAATTCGAGGAACTCTCCGATCTCAGGATAAACAGCTTTGTATACCGATTCCTTGGCACAAAACACAATCGCACGCCAGTCTGTATCGGAAAAACCCCACGGAGAAAGCATTTCCTCAGCAAGCATAATGCGGGCTCCAACTTTCGCCGAGACCGCATTCTTTTGAACCACATCCAATCCGATCCCGTGGCAATTACTCGTCGACGCAACCATGGCGATGGCAATTTCACGCGAATGACTGATCGTGCCACGGTAGCCAGCGGGCCACTCTGGCAATCGCCCATTGCGAGTTACCGCGGCAGGCGCACCAGCGAGTAGTTTTAATGCTTCGTGGGCGACACGACGGCCCGAGGAGTATTCGGATTTACGCTGCGGGGAAAAACCGTCGAACTCGACGCCCTGTTCCGAATCAAAAAGTTGTCCTTGGTGCTCGCCAATCCGCCCGATAACGAGAGCCGCATCAACCTTTGGTATTTCGCCAAACACGATCGACGGAAGATCATCCAAACTGCGTTGTCGCAGAGTCATGGGTGCTCAGCGAGCAGCTATCCGACGCGTCAGCACTCTTCCGCCTCGATGTATCAGAGTGAATTGCCTAGCGCCGATCGACCCTAAACCAATGATGTCAACGATCATGCGGCGACCACCCGTGCATGCGGCGACGGGATGAAGCAACCACCCACCCCTTCTCCGCCCGGG
>CEWR01159554.1_pt1 | contig 24207 bp, 20 predicted proteins | sample 356321 | NCBI WGS metagenome assembly CEWR01 (sample SAMEA2621551, study PRJEB7988) | marine metagenome | biome: marine biome (ENVO:00000447); feature: mesopelagic zone (ENVO:00000213); material: "saline water (ENVO:00002010), including plankton (ENVO:xxxxxxxx)" | depth 790 m
TTTAACAGCTACTGGCTGGAACGACAAAAAGAAAATGGATACAAGAATCCATGAAGTTTTAGAAAAAGTAGGAATGACAGATAAAGCCTCAAAATTTCCATTTCAGTTATCTGGTGGAGAACAACAGCGTATTGCGATTGCGAGAGCTTTATTAAATAGTCCTGAGTTAATTCTTGCAGATGAACCTACCGGTAATCTAGATCCACAAACTAGTGTGGAGGTCATGGAAGTGCTTCGGGAAATAAACAAACAAGGAAACACTATTTTAATGGCTACTCACGATTATGCTTTATTATTAAAGTATCCTTCAAAAACACTAAAATGTGACAATAACCAATTATTTGAAGTTGTTCAAAAAACAATTTAGATTTTAATTATTTGGGTGATAGTATTTATTATTTGGAAAGCCCTCTCTTAAAACCAAATCACATTCTTTTTCTAAAGTAAGATCAATTTTTAAAACTATAGATCCGTTTTTATTAGGTTTTATTATCGTGTTTTTTCCTATTACAATCTTATTTTTCGCTTTTAACTCAAAAACTACATCTTCTGTAAATTGCTGATTTTGCATTAAAACTTTTTCAGATAATGAAGTTAATTTAAAGTTCCATCTAGAAAATTTTTGATTTTCAATGGTAGCTGTTTCAGTTTCTGTATATAAATCGTAAACCATTTTTACAGCTCGTCCAGTATGTAAAGACCCAGCTCCATAATTTCCTTTATAGGGTCTGTTAGCTTCAATATCGTCTATATTGGTTGCTGTAAATTTCAATATTGTTTCCACTTCATCAATAGGCAAACAAGGGTTTAATGAAAGCATTAAGCCAATGGTTCCAGTTACAAATGGTGCTGTAGACGAGGTCGCTTCCAATGTGAACTTTTCCTCATCATTTAAAGCAAAAGTAGAATAACGGAAAAGATCTACGGAAGGAGCTAAAATATCAACTTCTGTGTTTAAAGTGGTAATAGAAATAGGCCAAATATGATGTTTTTTTGAAATATCATTATCCTTAAAACCAATCGTTCTTCCCAAATAATTTTTAATATTCGCTGCAAAAGGATTTCCTTTTTCACTAATCATCGTGTTTTCTTCAACTTTATTGTATCGATGCATAACAGAAGAAACAGAAATGACATTTTTATAGGAGGATGGGTAATACAAAACTTTTCCTTTACTTTTTGCCCAATCTTGATTACCAGCTGCAGAAACTATAATCGTACCGTTTTCAAACATTTCATCGATTGCATCTTGAGCGGTTTGATAATTTAAAGTAATTGCCCAACTACAATTGATAACTTTGACTCCTTTTTCTGATAATTCTAAAAGTTGTTTTAACGTTTTGTAATCATAATAATGTGTAGTATAAATACTGCAATCATAACATAGTCCAGTAACACCGTAACCATTATCTCCTTGACCTGCAGCTATTGATGCTACACCAGACCCATGACCTTTCGATTTTGATGATTCTTTTATAACTGTAGTTTTATCAGAGAAATCTTTATCAGCGATTTCAACTTGTCCATCAGATAAGCCAATAATCATATCTTTAGATCCAGTTGTATAATACCAAGCTTGTGGTGCACCAACAAAGTCATAGTAATCTAAATTAACAGCTAATCCTTTATTTTCTGTGATGGTACTAGTTAAACCATAATCATTAGGTTCGAATATTTTTTTATCTACTTCCATAACAATTTCACCAAAATCGAAAAGTTCTGAAGAGTTCAATAACAAATCTTCTAATAATTGTTTGTCATTTACAACAACAAAAAAAGTTCTCTTAAGACTAGATTTATTGGCGTTTTTATATGTTTTTTTGAATTCTGATATTGTATAATCAGAAAATATTCTTTTTAATTTATGATCCCTCCCTTTATAAACTAATTCATTATTTGTTTTCTCAAAAATCGGGTTAAAACTTTCACTTTTTGCTCTAATAAAAAACCAACTTTCATTTTGTGAAAACAAACTAGAAGTAATTCCAAAAAATAAAAAAAGTAAGAAAGTAAGTTTACTGAAATTCATATGTAAAATAAAATTTTCTCTAAGATAGTTATTTTTCATTTCAAGATATAATCACTTTATTTTAAATTGTAAATTGTAAATTAGCAATTGAAAATATGCTTTCAATTTTAATACCTACATATAACTATTTGATAGTTGAACTTGTTAATCGAGTTCACAAACAAGCTATCACAGCTACTATTCCTTTTGAGATAATTATAATTGATGATTGTTCTACTAATAAAGATATAATTAATGCAAATAAAATTATTAATGGTTTAGAATTTTGCACTTATATACAAAACGATAATAATTTAGGGAGAACAGCATCGAGAAATATTTTAGCAATAAAAGCTAAATACAATTTACTTTTATTTTTAGATGCTGATGTATTACCAAAATATAATGACTTTATTAATAGGTTTGAATTAAGCATCAACACAAACCCTAAAGTAATTTTTGGTGGTGTTTGCTATAATAAAGAAAAGCCAAAACCTGATCAATTGTTAAGGTGGAAATATGGACATCATAGAGAAACCAAAAGTGTAGAAGATAGATTACAAAATCCCTATACTATCGTTTCTTCAAGTTTATTAATAGATAAAGAGGTCTTTTTTGAAAACAATACATTGAATTCGAATACGTATGGGCTAGATATATTGTTTTCAGGGAATCTCTCCATGAATAATGTAAAAGTAAAGCATATAGACAATCCTGTTTTTCACTTAGGGTTGGAAAGCAATAATACTTTTTTAAAAAAATCATTAGAAGCTGTAAAATCTTCTTATTTACTTGAAAAAAATAATCAAATAAAAAAAGATCTAAGACCGCTTCAAAAGAGTTATCTATTGCTTAATAAGTGGAAAGTTGATGGTATATTTTGTGATTTTTTCAAACTTTTAAAAAAACCTATAAAATCAAATTTGCTTTCTAATAATCCTTCCATGTTTTTGTTTGATTTATATAGATTGCAGTATTTTATTGAATTAAAAAACAAAAAACATGTCTAAATTTTCGGTAGTCATACCATTATTTAATAAAGAAAAAGATGTTCTAAGGACTATCCATAGTGTACTTAATCAAACTTTTTCGAATTTTGAAATAATTATAATTGATGACGGATCTACTGACAAAAGTAAGTTTGTAGTGAATAACATAAAAGATGATCGTATTAATTTATTTGCAAAAAAAAATGAAGGTGTTTCAATAGCTCGAAATTTTGGTATTACAAATGCAAGTTCAAAATTTATTGCTTTTTTAGATGCCGATGATTATTGGTATCCTGATCATTTAGAAAAATTAGATTCTTTAACAAATTTATTTCCAAATGGTAAATGGTTTGCAACTGCTTACGAGAAAAAATATCACGAAAATTTCACCTCTCCTATGAATTCATCCATTTTAAAAAATGGAAATGATTGGAATGGAATTGTAAATAATTATTTTGAAAATAGTTTAATTGACTGCCTAGCATGGACTTCGGCAGTTTGTATGCGAAAAGATTTTTTTTTATCATTAAATGGATTCGATACTAAGATAACCCATGGAGCTGGAGAAGACACTGATCTTTGGTTAAGAGCTGCATTAAGTTCAAAATTAATTTTTTCTACAAAAATTACAGCTACTCATAATTTGGATGGGAGTAATAGAATTTCTAACACTCCTACATTAAAGAGGTCATATATGGATCTAGATCAGTATGAAGTTTTATCAAAAGACAACGAACAACTAAAAATATATTTAGATTTAAACAGATACTCATTTGCTATTCAGCATAAAATGTCAAATGATTTAACCTCGTATAAAAAATATTTAAAAGACTTAAATATTAATAACTTAAATTCAAAACAACAATTTTTATTAAAACAACCAAGGCTTTTATTAATATCTTTAATTAGAGTTAAAGGTTTATTTGAGCGTTTTGGTATGAGATTAAGCTCTTTTTAATGTTTTTTAAAATCACTATATTCTCTTATATAGTCACTTTCCTCAAATTCTCCAGAAGACAGCACCAAACAAATTGCACCTGAAGAAAAGTCCTCCAATTCTCGCCAAATTCCTGTCGGCAACAACAATCCTTTATTTGGTTTATTTAATAGGAATGATTTTTTTGATTTCCCATTATCTAAAGTAACTGTAAAACTCCCACTTAAAGCAATTAAAAACTCTAATTGCTCTTTATGTGCATGGCCTCCACGAAAGGAATCACTAGGAACATCAAACAAGTAATAAACCCTCTTAATTTGATAAGGTAAAATATCTTTTTCAATCACTGCTAAATTCCCTCTTGCATCATTGATCGTTGGGATATCTAGAAGCTCTATTTCATCTAAGTTATTGTAATTCATTTTTTAAGTATTTTGTCCATTGATTTGCAATTGTATCTACGCTTAAATGGTTAGTGCTTTTTCCTGCATTTTGTTTACAGTGAAGATACAAATCTTCCGCTAAGACAAATCGATTATAAGCTTCAGATAATTTTTGATTGTTAAAGTTTTCAACTAATAAACCATTAAATTCATTTTTAATAATTTCATTTGGCCCACTTTCACAATTAACAGAAATTACCGGTGTTCCTGCTGAAAGTGATTCTATAAGAACTCGTGGAAACCCTTCGTATCTGCTCGTTAAAGTTAAAAACTTAGCGTTTTTTAAGTAAGGATAAACATTAGGTGTAAATGGAATTAAATCTACAAAATCATTCAGTCCCATTGATGTTATTTTTTGTTCTAACCAATTTTCATCAGGTCCATTTCCTAAAATTTTTAAATGAATTTTATTTTTTATTAATACGGAGCCTTTGTAAGATTCTAATAATAGACTTAAATTTTTTACAGCTTCTTCAATACGACCTAAAAACAAAATATATTTTTCTTTAAAAACAATATTATTGTTGTTTTCAGAAAAATCTTCTTTTGGATTATAAATATTAATAGCTTTATCTGTATGGTACTGTTTATTGATAGATTGAGCGATGGCTTTAGAGACGCCAACAATACCTTTACTCTTTTTAATCATCCATTTTCTAACAAATGTATTTTCCGGAAAATATTGTGACAACTTAAAACTCCTAACTACATAAATAATTCTATTTCCTCTGTAAATATAATTTAAGTAAAACAATTCTTTTAGTGCAAATTGACGATTTCTATTATCAATGATAAAATCAAAATTTTCTTTTTTTATAAGTTTTCTAAATTTAATAAATCTAGTTAATCTACTAAATATTGAATCCTCTTTGGATTTGTTTTTTCCTAAATTGATTAATTTCCCTGAATAACGATAATCTATCTCATCGTTTAAAGTAACCAAAAAAACATCAAAACCTTCTGCTGAAAGCATTCTAGACAATAAAGATGTTGATCTTTCTGCTCCTCCCTTTGATAGTGAAATAGTAACAATACAAACTTTTATTTTTTTATCGTTTCTATTTTGGGCCATTAATTATTGTATTTTTAAACTCGATTTGTATACGTCAAATATACCATAAAAATGAAGATACTTTTAGTTGGAGAATACAGCAGACTACATAATTCTTTAAAGGAAGGCTTAACTGAACTCGGTCATCAAGTTACAATTATAGCAACGGGTGATCATTTTAAAAACTATCCAGTTGATATTAAACTTCATAGAAAATATAACAATGGTGTTTCTAAAAAAATAAAAGTATTAATTTATAAACTTCTAAATATTGATATTACTTCAGTCTCTATTAAAAATCAATTTTTTAAACATCAAGAAGCACTAAAAGGGTTTGATATCGTACAGTTGATTAATGAAAGCCCTATTGGAGTAACACCAAAATATGAAAAAGAATTTATTACATTTTTAAAAAATAAAAATAAAAAAATTTTCTTACTATCCTGCGGTACTGATTATATTAGTGTAAAACATTCATTTGATAAAAAACCTAAATATTCAATACTCGAACCTTATTTTAAGGGAAAAGCTTCCAAAAAGGACTTTGCTCCTATTCTAAAATATTTAAAACCTGAATACAAATCGCTTCATGAATTTGTATTTAATAGTATTGAAGGGGTCATTGCCTCAGATTTAGATTATCATATTCCGTTAGAAGGACATTCAAAATATTTAGGATTAATTGCTAATCCTATCAATACTGAACTATTAGAATTTATGCCTCTGAAAATTACTGAAAAAGTGATTATTTTTCATGGAATCAACAGGGCAAATTATTATAAAAAAGGAAGCGATTATTTTGAAGAAGCCTTAGAAATTATTCAAAATAAATATCCAAATAAATTAGAAATAAAAACAGTTGAAAGCTTACCTTATGAGGAGTATATAAAAACTTATAATGAAGCTCATATTGTTTTAGATCAAGTTTTAGCTTACGACCAAGGTTACAATGCACTTGAGGCTATGGCTAAAGGAAAAGTGGTTTTTACAGGTGCTGAAGAAGAATTTAACCTCCATTACCAATTAGAGAATAAAGTTGCAATTAACGCACTTCCCAATGCTCAAAAAATCGCATCATCAATTGAGGAACTTATTTTAAACCCAGAATTAATTATTGAAATAGGAAAAAATGCCAGTGAATTCATAAAAAAGGAACACCATTATAAAAAAAATGCTCAAAAGTATTTAGACACTTGGAAAAATAATTAATATAATATTAAATTCTTTTCCAGTCTTTCTTTTTCTCCTTCCCAATCTCTAGAAATATTTTCTTTTAATAACTTTGCTGGTATTCCACCAATTAAAATATTTTCTCCAAAATGTGTATAATCTTTATTGCATAATGAGTTTGATGCTATTGTGCAATAATTAGGAGTACTAGTTTTTTGCATGATGGTAACTCTATTACTAATAAAATTATAATCACCGAGCGTTATTGGAGCGTTCATAGGATGCTTTTCACCTGTTTCTGTATTAAACATGACATGAAAATTTGTGTCAATTAATTGGGCTTCCGAACCAATTCTTGCACATTTCCCTAATACTATTTTTTCTTTACAAATAATCTTTCCATTCGACGCCATTGAAGATAAATGTCCAAATTCACAATAAGCATCTTTTGCTACATATACAAAATAATCTATTCCAAATTGCACATGACCTTTGCAAACAATGGTCCCATCTAATGATAATTGAGCTGTTCTTTTTGACTTTGAAACCAATTCATAATTTTGACCAAAACCAATCATTGCTTTTTTAATAGGAGCATCTATTATGATTTCTCCTTTTATACTTGATAATTTTACTTTTCCATAAAAGTATACTGGAAGTTTTTTTGCAATAGCATATGGAAACTTTTTGTAATTGAAATAGTACGTTTTTATCCAATTAACAGACCAAAAGAATTTATTCCTTTTTTTTAATTTTCTATATCTTTTTTTTAAAAAATTTATCATTTTTTTCTTTTCAAAATATCTTTTAAATATTCTCTAATCTCAATTTTTTTATCTAATTGTTTATAGGAATAACGACATGAAACAATAATTAAAAAAGCCATTAAGCAATACTTCAATATTGGATTCGATATCAATGTAATTAAAAAAGCAATTAAACACAATGATACCGTAAAGGTAAATATTTTATAGAAACCTTTTTCAAAATAAAAATCATATCGATAATAAGTAATAATTCTAACAACGATATAATGAATAATATAATAAATGAAAAAGCTAAACCCTATGCCTTCAAGACCTCCGTAATAATAACCTAAACCATTAAAAAGTAATAAAATTGTATTAAAACCGATTGCTGTTTTTATAAAAACTTTAGAATCACCTTTTGCAATAATCATATAACCCATTGACCAAGAAACTGCTTTAAAAATCATACCTAATATCCCCCAACTTACCATGGCCACGATTGGCGAAAACTCATTAGAATAAAGGATGGTGATAATTAAGGGTGCAAATGCCAAGAATATGACTATAATTGGAGTAATTAATAGAATTGCAATTACGGCTTGTTCTAAAACTGTTTTTCTAATCTTAACTATTTCTTCAGAAATTGCAGATAACCTCGGAAAGTAATCTGTTCCCATAGCATTAAAAATAATTCCAACATATGAATTTAATATTACAAATCCAGCATTATACAGTCCAACTTCTTTAATACCTAGTTCATCTCCTCCGTTCACTGTATTAATATAAATTCTAATAATATATGCGACTAGTAATGTAATCATACTACTCAAACTCAACATTACACCAAGGTTGATCATACTTTTACCTTCAGAAATAGCTTCTTTTCTGGTAATCTTTATGGTGTCAATTTCAAGCTTTTGAGAATAATAATACGTAAAAACAAAACTCATAAAAGTTGCAATAATAATTGCAGAGACTATAGCATCGATTCTAAAAAAATAATATAAAGGCAGGGTTATTAAAAGCCCAATAAAGTTTCCTAATAGATTTGCTTTTGCTAAATACTGTAGTTTTCTTAATCCTTGTAAAATAGCTAATTGACTGCTTGATAATTGATTAAATAAAAGTGCAATTGAAATCCACATAAAAGAAATTGTGTAGTCTTTATTTCCAAATGCAATTTCACTTAACCAAGGAGATGCCACAATCATTATAACGACTCCTAGAGTAATCGTTATCCAAACCAATTTTTTTAAAATGCCTATAGTTTTAGCAACACTTTCTGTATCTGAATCATTATTCGCTAAAGAGATGTCTTTAACAGCACTTCGTTCTAGTCCTAAATTAGTTATTCCATTAATCAATTGCATTGTGGAGAGCAATAAGCTGGAAATACCCATCCCTAAAGGACCAATTAACATAGCAATTACTTTAGACCTAATTAAAGAAATTATAATATTAATTACCTGTACCCCTCCAAAAAGTGAAGTTGCATTTAAAACATTTCTATATGAATGTTTATGCTCAGTCATTAACACTTAATTTATTTTGTTTATTAAAATATCGAAACACTAAATAAAACACGACTACAAACATAATAACCGACCTTATTAAATGTGCCATTACGACACCCTCTACTCCAAAATCATTTACTAAATAACGCGCAATAAAGTAAAATAATGCAAGTGAAAGTATTTCAGAAAATATAAAATTTCTAACCATCTTTTTTGCAATAAACTGATAACTTAAAACTAAAGTAGCCAATCTAAAAAAATCGGCTGACAGTTGCCATTTAAATAAAGGAGCCATCGCTGTAAAATCTGGATATATAATTAAAATTACATAATCTCTTAAAAAATAAACGATCAACATTCCAATACCAAATAAAGGTAATAATGTTTTATAAATGGTCTTTACTTCTGAAGTGAAACCTTTTTGTGTGTTAATACTCGCAAACTTTGGGATCACATATAGCGTAAATATGGAAGCAGAAAATACCATATAATTTTTTGAAATAAATGTCATTGCTGTCCAGATACCGGAGTCCACTTCCGTGATTTGATTACGAATTATGGTTCGTAGGTCTATTTCAACAAAGTTCAACAATCCTGTTGACACAAAAGACATTAAAGTGAAAGCTAATAACTCTTTTACAAAAGGTATTTTGAATGATAATTTAGAAAAATGAATATATTCTTTTAATGTTTTAAAGAATATAAATAACAAAACCAAAAACTGAATTACAGGGGTTATAGCAATGGCTACCAAGGCTCCATCTATATTATATTTATATAAAGAAATGACTAATAATACTGCTCCTAACAAATAACTAAACAAATCAATTTTAGCAAAATTTTTATACGCTGACAAGCCATGAACTACTCCATTAAAAACACGATACATAGCTATAAAAGGAACTATTACCGCTAAAAGTTTTATTAAATATTCGAAATCTAAAGAGCCAAACAAATAATTACTGATGGTTTCCGCTCCAAAAAATAAAATTAAAGAAGTAACAATTGTTCCAACTATTGTGAATACAAAAGCTGTTGAAAACATTTTTCGGAGTTGTTCTTCGTCATCTTTAAACTCCGAAACATATTTGGTAACCCCATTAAATATTCCACCAGTAGATAGGGACGTTAAAATTGAAGTAAAATTTCGTAGTTGCCCAATTTTTGAAATACCAACTTCTCCAACTGTTTCAGCAAGAAAACGTTGTATAAAAAGGGAAACTAATAACCGAATACTTATGACAACAGCATTTAAAGACGTCATCTTTAGCAGCAAATTGTCTCTAAATACTTTAGGTATTTTCAAATTAATAAGAGTTTAAAACTTCAATTATCTTAGTCACCTCATTATTGTTTAATATAGGACTTATAGGAATGCTAACTACTTGTTGATGTATTTTTTCCGTAATAGGAAAACTTAATTTCGAATACTCCAATAAAGCTTCTTGTTGATGAGGAGGAATGGGATAATGAATTAAAAACCCAATTTCATTTTGAGTTAGATAATTAGTGAATTCCTCTCTATTTGAAACTTGAATAACAAATAGATGAAACACATGGCTTTCATTCTCGTTAAAAGTTGGTAATTTAATTTTTGGATTATTAATAGTAGATAGATATTGATTAGCAATCTCTCGCCTTCTAATATTGTCTGCATTTAAAGAAGGAAGTTTAATTCTTAAAAAAGCAGCTTGAATATCATCCAATCTTGAGTTAAAACCAATATACTCATTTACATATTTTGAAGATGTTCCATAATTTCTAAGTTTCTTAATAACTACAGCTAATTCTTCGTTATTTGTTGTTATTGCTCCAGCATCGCCTAAAGCTCCAAGGTTTTTAGTAGGGTAAAAACTAAAACCAGCAGCGTCTCCAAGATTACCAGCCATTTGTCCTTCCTTATTTTTTGCTCCGTGAGCTTGTGCAGCATCTTCTATTACCAATAAATTATTTTTAGTAGCAATTTCATTTATAGCATCCATTGGAGAAAGTTGCCCGTATAAATGAACAGGCATAATCGCCCTAGTTTTTGAAGTTATTGAATTTGATAATTCATTTAAATTAAAATTAAAGATATCATCTTTAGACTCTATCAAAACAGGAGTTAAACCTGCTTGTTTTATAGCTAGAACAGTAGCTATATAGGTGTTGGAAGCTACCAAAACTTCATCATCATCAGATAATTTTCCAAGAGCTTTATACCCTTCAAGAATTAAGCGTAACGCATCCAATCCATTTCCTACTCCAATACAATATTTAGTGCCACAGTAATTGGCATATTCCTCTTCAAAAGCTGTTACGTTTGATCCTAGAATATAATATCCAGCATCTAAAAAGTCGGTAAACTTATTTTTAAATTCGGTTTCGAATCGGAGATTAATTTTATGTAAATCTAAAAAAGAGATCATGTAGTTTTAAATTCTAAAGTTTTATAGGTATCGGTGTCTATTTCATAATTATTAAAAATATGCGGCCTAGCTCCACAGCTTTCTTTCCAGAACAACAATCCTTCATTTAATAATTTCCCATTTTCTTCACTTGAAGTATTAAAACTAAAGTAGTTTCTTCCTTCTTTAAAATGATTAATTATAAAATCGTATAACAAATCTAAACTTCCTAATTCATTTTTATTCAGATCCCCAGAAACGTATTGAGGATGCACAACATTTTTAGTAAGAAATACGGTAGTACCTGCCACTATTTTATCATCTTGGTAAACATTAACTTGATATATATGTTTAGGAAAACGTGTTGCTAATCGTTTTATTTCATCTAATGAATGTACTGGAGTGGTATTGTATTTTTCTTTAAGGTTGGGAATTAGAATTTCATTCCAGAACTTTTCATAATCTCCATCTACTTTAACTATTAAACCTTTTCTTTTTGCTTTATTGATTCCTTCTCTCCTGTTTTTTTGAAATTGTAATTTATTTTGATAGTCAATAAGCAGAATCATATCGCGCTTTACGAGACTTGCTCCTGCTTTATATAGAATATATTCTAACTCGTCTGAAGGCAAACTATTATAAAAAGTTGGAATTAGCCGGATATCCAGTTTTTTAACACCTTCCTCAAAAAGAAACTTTAATACTTCTTTAAAAGCTAGAAAAGTGCTTTTTAGTTTAGCAGACTCTTGCAAAACAAGACTACCATAAGTAAGTCCTTGATGTGAATAAACTACGTCACCACTTATGTTTGCAGGTAAAATAGCATATAACTTATCTCCTTTATAAATCATTAACGAAACATCTTCAAATCGATTTTTATGATAATCCATAAAGTCGCGTAGGAATAGAAAAGAGGCGTTTTTAGCCGTTGCGATAAAATTATCCCATTCTACTTTATGATTTTCTGTATATTTTAGTACGCTAAAGATATTATTGTTTTTTTAAAGTTATTTCCCCTGATTGATCAATATACATATAAACTCCTTTAGGATCGACATCGTTTAATATTACAAAACTTTCGTCAGGTTGTAAGTTTTGCAAATAACTTTCATCATTTCCTAAATATGAAAATAATATCCTAAAAACATTTACTGCACTTTTAAGTGAAGTATCGTAATTTGGTGCATCATTATTAGGCCAATGTATTGCTAAGGTACTTGTAAAAATAGAATTTATTATGTCTTTATTTTGAGTTTTATTATATATCTGATATGTATTCTCCATTCCAACAAAACCTCCATGGTCTGCCATAATCACAATTAAACTATTTGGATCTTTTTCTTTAATTAAGGTTATAACATCATATAATCTTTCATTTGCATTGTTTAAACTTTCTATCCATAGCTTTCGCTCACCTTCAACACCTTCAGAATCTACTTTTCTACCATGAATATGACCTGGATTAAATATTTCAATAAAAAAGAATTTTGATTTTTCATTATCCTCATTAAGATATTTTTTTAAAGGATTAATAATATCTTGTCTTTCACCTAAACCTGTACCTATATATGAAACATCATTCAATGAAAAGTTACTTTCATCATAACCAATTTTCGGCTTATTAAGTATTAAATAAGGAAGCTCTGCTAAAAAATAAGTCTTATAATTATTATTTTTAAATATTGATAATACCGCATTTTCAGTAATAATAATATTTCTAGCGTTTAAAGATTCACTAATACTAGTTCCATTATTATAGTAATGGTGCTTCATCATAAAAGTTGCACTATTTGAAGAAAGTGTTGATGGATAATTACTTCTAAAACCTTCATAATATTTAAAATCCTCTTTAATTAAAAAGCTCTCAAATTCACTATAGTCTATATTATAAGTTTCTTTTCTTAATTCTGAAAAATTAGCATAACCATCTGGTTGTATAAAATATACATTAGGTTTTCTTTTAAATTCTACATCTAATACATTGTCAATTTGGCTAGTCCATTCATCAGAATGATTATATAATTTCACTAATCTTGGAGTTAAAGTATAAATACCTATTGAAGCTAAGATTAATTGAATAATAATTATTTTTTTAAAAAACTTATAAAAGAAAACCGAAAAAATAATTGCGGTTAAAAAACATAAAGCTGCTATTTTATATTTAATCCCTGCATAATAACAAACCATCATAAACATCAAGAATGCAAAAATGTTTAAAAAAGGAATCACATATTTATGAAATCTCTTTAGGACAGAAAATTTAAAAATATAATTTAAAATTACAAATAAGACTATGGGTAATACTAAAAAATATAAAACAAAAAATCCAACATGAGACCAAGTGTTTACAATGGTGTAATTGTTGGTGAAATAAAATAAAATTGGATATAATCCTGCAGAAATAGCAGCAATAATAGGATACTGTTTATTATTTGAAATAAATGTATGTATTAGACTTTGCTTTTTTTTAGCTGCCATAGTTTTTATTTTCAAAAAAATACATCACACGCTTAGTTCCCGCAAGTTCTTCCTTTTTAATTAAAGTAAAAAATTGCAAATAACCCTTTTCAAATTCACTTTGATTATAAAAATCAAAATGATTTATAAATTCTCGTTTTCTAACTAATAAAGATGCTACCCAAGTATCTTCTCTTTTCGGAAATTCAATAATCAAGTTTTTTGAAAATTTCGCGAAAAAAGCTGCCGATTTTTCAAAAGGAACATTTCCTGAAAGAGTGATGTGGTGTATTAATGCAAGAGCCATCGTTACATCTGGCTTATAATTTGCAAGTCTGTTTATTAGAGACTCTCTTTCTGTATTATTAAAGCCAATACCCGGAGCTGGTTGTAATACATCACATACAAAAGGGAGCATGTTTTCTTCTTTGTTTTTTAAAATCTGTGAAAAATTTGCATCTACAGCATTACTATCGATATCGGTTACTATTATATGTGGCACTAAATCTTGAACTGTTCTAGCGAAAGTTCCATCATTTCCTCCAATATCAATTAGTTTTTTTGCGTTTAACGGACTTACCCAATTTCTAATTAAATCCTTCTTAGTATTAAAAGCTTTTTCATTATAATTAGTTTTAGAGTAATAGTCACCCCATTCACTTGCTTCTTTTAATGAAAGTTTTGATATATAATTATACAAACTTTCAATAATATTATTTTGTGATTTTAATGAAAGTTTAGCAATTTTAGTTTCCGCTTTATAATCTTCACTGTGCTTGCTTTCCATTTTAGCTAATAAATGAATATTAGGGTATAAAACAGAGCTCAATTTAGTTTTTGGAGGTAACATAGATGAAATCATTTTTACTGGAATACCATCAATATATGCTTGCAGCATATTAAAAACCTCACTACCATGATATCTAGCTAAAACTAAAGGACCAAAAAAATGAGTAATAAACTGTTTATAAGCTCTCCAAGGAGTTCCTTCTTCATAAAAATCAAAAGAAAGTGTATCTATAAAAATTGGTTTTCCTTTATGGAAAGTTACATTATATGCGGAGGCATCTTTTAATATAAATCCTTTAGAAAGAGCAAACCTCTGTATTTTTAATGTTAATAAAGCAGCTTGCTTATATTGTTCAAAACCCCATTCATAAGGATTTGTTATAAAAGGGATATGCTCTGGTGTTATTATTATCTCATCTTCTGAAACAGATGTTTCTTCATGTGGAATTAATAAATTATTTTTAATAAGAGTTTTAAAAAAACCGCTATCCTTTAATTTTTTATACTGAGGAAAATATATGGGATTAATTTTCCTACGAAGTGTATCCCCATCATGAAAGATATATCCAGAAGGATCTCTAAATGATGCTTCGTGTATTTTACTGGTTTTTGTCATTGGTTTCTTCGGTATCTTCTTCATCAACATCTATTGAGTCATAAGAATCGCCCTCTTTAACCAAGCCAAAAAATGACTTTATTTTATATAGTGCATTTTTTGAAAAAAGCAATACTCCCGCAGCTACAGCCACAACGGCTTGAACTATCATTGCCCCTAATCCTGGATCGAAATACAAAAAATTCATACGTATATATTTATTTACGATGTTAACAGCAGCAAATTAACTAAAAAACGCGCAGTTTATTGAAATTATATTAATTAAATTTAAAAAAAAACGGGATTTAATGCTAACATTAAATCCCGTTGGTATAAAATTATTATTTTCTATAATTTATATCTCTTACGATCTACTTCTTTAAGGTAAACTTTTCGGACCCTTAAGAAATTAGGAGTAACCTCAACATATTCATCTTTCTGAATATACTCTAAAGCTTCTTCTAATGAAAACTTGATAGCAGGTACAATTTTTGCTTTATCATCAGCTCCCGATGAACGTACATTACTCATCTTTTTAGTTTTAGTGATATTTACTGTCATATCATCTTGACGTGTATTTTCACCAATTACTTGTCCTTCATAAATATCCTCATTTGGATGTACAAAGAAACGTCCACGATCTTGTAATTTATCAATTGAGTAAGGAATTGCTTTTCCTTTTTCCATAGACACTATACTCCCGTTTTGACGTTCTGGAATACCACCTTTTAAAGGTTGGTACTCTACAAATCGATGCGTCATAATAGCTTCACCTGCTGTAGCAGTTAACAATTGATTTCTTAATCCAATTATTCCTCTAGATGGAACGATAAATTTACAGATCATTCGTTCCCCCTTAGCTTCCATACTCACCATTTCACCTTTACGGATCGTTACCATATCAATAGCTCTACCACTTACACTTTCAGGTAAATCAATAGTCATTTCTTCAACAGGTTCACACTTAACCCCATCAACTTCTTTTATAATAACTTGTGGTTGTCCTATTTGCATTTCATACCCTTCTCTACGCATTGTTTCAATTAATACAGCAAGATGTAATACACCACGACCAAATACTATAAATTTATCAGCACTATCTGTATTCTCCATACGAAGTGCTAAGTTTTTTTCTAGTTCTTTCTCTAAACGTTCTCTAATATGACGAGAGGTTACAAATTTACCATCTTTACCAAAAAATGGAGAATCATTAATAGTAAACAACATACTCATCGTTGGTTCATCAATAGCTATGGTAGCTAATCCTTCTGGATTTTCAATATCAGCAATGGTATCACCAATTTCAAATCCTTCTAATCCAACAATAGCACAGATATCTCCTGCATGTACTTCTGCTATTTTCTTACGTCCTAATCCTTCAAATGTATGCAGCTCTTTAATTTTAGACTTTACGACACTTCCATCTCTTTTTACTAACGAAATTCTCATATTCTCCGTTAAGACACCTCTATGTAAACGCCCAATAGCAATTCGTCCTGTAAATGAAGAATAATCTAAAGAAGTAATAAGCATCTGTACATTTCCTTCAGTAGCTTCAAAAGAAGGAATGTGTTCTAATACCATATCTAATAAAGGTACTATATTGTCTGTTTCATCTTTCCAATCATCACTCATCCAATTGTTCTTTGCAGAACCATAAACTGTTGGAAAGTCTAATTGCCACTCTTCAGCTCCTAATTCATACATTAAATCAAAAACAGCTTCATGTACCTCGTCAGGTGTACAATTCTCTTTATCCACTTTATTAACCACCACACAAGGTTTTAACCCTAAATCTATTGCTTTCTGCAATACAAAACGTGTTTGAGGCATTGGACCTTCAAAAGCATCTACTAACAATAGGACTCCATCAGCCATATTCAATACTCGCTCTACTTCTCCACCAAAATCGGCGTGACCAGGAGTATCGATAATATTTATCTTAGTATTCTTATAAATAACAGAAACATTTTTAGAGGTAATAGTAATTCCTCTTTCACGCTCTAAATCGTTATTATCAAGTATCAACTCACCTTTATTCTCGTTTTCACGGAATAAACTACAGTGGTGCATAATTTTATCAACCAAGGTTGTTTTACCGTGATCGACGTGTGCAATAATTGCGATGTTTTTGATTTTCATACTATTATCTTTTTAAGAGGGTGCAAAAGTAGTGTTTCTCATTTAATTAAAGCACAATATAATGAATGATTATTTTACACTAATATTATCTTATCTTTGCATCATCAAATTTTAAAAAAATGAACCTCGATTTAATTCCAAAAATAAAACACACAAAATCTAATAACTTCTTTCTTCTTGCTGGCCCTTGTGCTATAGAAGGTGAAGAAATGGCTATACAGATTGCTGAAAAAATACTGACGATTACAAATCGTTTAGAAATTCCATTCATTTTTAAAGGGAGTTTTAAAAAAGCGAATCGTAGTCGAATTGATAGTTTTACAGGGATTGGAGATGAAAAGGCACTAGAAATACTAAAAAAAGTCTCAGAAAAATTTGATATCCCTACAGTAACCGATATTCATGAAGTAAGTGATGCAGCATTAGCTGCGAAATATGTTGATGTATTACAAATACCCGCTTTTTTAGTACGTCAAACAGATCTTGTAGTTGCAGCTGCCAACACAGGAAAAGTTGTAAATCTTAAAAAAGGCCAATTTATGAGCCCTGAAAGTATGCAGCATGCAGTTCAAAAAGTTTTAGATTGTGGCAACCAACAAGTAACTATAACCGACAGAGGAACAATGTTTGGATACCAAGATATGATTGTTGATTACCGTGGAATCCCAACCATGCAACAATATGCTCCTACTATTTTAGATATTACTCATAGTTTACAGCAGCCAAATCAAACTAGTGGAGTTACTGGCGGAAGGCCAGAAATGATAGGTACTTTAGCTCGTGCTGGAGTTGCTGTTGGAGTTGATGGCTTGTTTTTAGAAACTCATTTTGACCCAGCAAATGCAAAAAGCGATGGCGCTAATATGCTGGACATTAAATATTTAGAAAAATTACTTACCGATTTAGTAGCGATTCGCAAAACAATCACATCACTTTAATATAACGTAAGCATATTTTCTAAAACACCTATTAACACTACGTCATTAATTTCTTCTAACGATTTATATCGTAGGGTTGCCATTAATTTTCTTTTTTCAGTGACTAATAAGTCTTGATGAATTGTAATTTTATTTCTTTTAATAAAACAGATATCAACAAATTGTTTTTTATGACTTATATTTAAAAAACACAAAGGACGCTTTTTATAATAATAGAATGGAATTCTATATTTATATAGCAATTCTACTTCTGGAATCATAGTTTCCACAATTAACTGAAAATCTAATAATATAGAACGATAGGGTTCAGACTATTTTAATATATATGCTTCTGATGGATTCATTATCTCAAATATATCAATAAAAAAAGGGTCGTAAAAAAACAACCCTTCAATTCAATTAATCGCTATCATTAACTCCCCAATTAATTAAGCAATGTAAAGATGCGATAAAACAGACTATTTTAATTAAGGGTTTTTCCTATTTTACAAAGGGGTTTTTCCCCTATTTTTAAAATAAATTGATTACAAATAACAACAACCTGTTGTTTATTATACGATTATGTGTTTTACGGGATTTTACATAACTTTTAACTGAATAAAAATTAATGTAATTTTATTCAGTTATTAAACAAATCCTAAAATTAAGTTATAGGAATACTTACAAAAGGCCAATTGTTTTAAAGAAACTTTAATCGCAACCCTCTATATAGTCTTGCAAATAAGAAAACCTTTCGGTTAAGATACCTTCTGGAGTAGTAATTTTTGCTCTTTCTAAAACCCCATCCTTATCATTATTAAAAAAAGCAGGCATCACTTGATTGAAAAACATTCTTCCAAACCCTTCGCTTGCATCTTTGGGCAATTCACAAGGTAAATTATCTACAGCCATCACCGTAATTGCATTAGCTTCATCAAAGGCTACTTCTTTTTCGGTTGTAGGATTGTACCCATAAAAAGGATCTGCAATAGTCGATGCTCTGAGTGTAGAAGCTACTGGCCCATCTATATCACAGGATATATCTCCAACCATATTGATGTTAAACTCTGGATGTTTAGCTTCTTCTCTTGTAAATAAAAAGGGTGCATTTTCTCCATAAAAATGGCCGGCTAAAAACACATCGCTTACTTTTGCAAAACGCATAAAGTTACTTTCATAACTTGAAGGATCATTATAAAATTCTTTTTTATTAAATTTAGCACCATCAATCCTTTTATTATATTGATTGACATCAATATCACAAAACACTACTTTTTTATAAGTTTTAGTTAAATATTTTTTAACAGAAACTTCTTTAATCTTAAGGTGTTCCAAAATTTCTTTTGCTCCCTTTGCTACTTTTCCTTTACCTGTTAAAACAATTTTAATTGCTGGAAGTTTAATTTTATCAAGTTCTAATTTCATTTCAGCAAAATCTGCTAAGTTTTCAACTTTAGCTAAATTAAATAGACCATCACGAATTCCTAAAGCTCTAAAAGTATTATAAGCTCCAACTAAACCAGCGTAACGTCCAAACCCTATTAATCTTGCTCCATTTTCATTAACAATAGTTTCATGATCATACAATTCAATTTTATTTTTTAAAACTGCTTGTAATAAACCTCTATTGTATGGCTGATATTTGATGGTATGGCTAAAGAAAAAATATTTTTTATTGGGTATTAACTCAGAAATAGGCACTTCTTTTACTCCTATTAAAACATCACAATCTGAAACATCATCACTAACTTGAATACCTTCTTCCAAATAAGCAGTATCATTAAAAACTCTTACGTCACTAAGCTCCACTTTTATAATTGCCTCCGGAAATGTCTGTAAGACTTTTTGGCACTTTTTTGGAGAAAAAACGACTCTCCGGTCTGGTGGTGACTTTCGTTCTTTAATAATTGCAAATTTTATGGGCATTTGGTATGAATTTTGAAATATCAGATTGGAGCATCAAATATACAAGTATTATTATATCTTTGCATTCCTTTGGCAAAATGGATTTTTGCTATTGTTCATTGAAATCACCCTCTTTAAAAGAGGTACCTACTTATTAGGTAAATGGGGCCGACTGGTTTTGACAGCGGGTCTAATTGTAAAGTAAGCATGTCGAGCGCTGGGATACAGCTCGTAAATATCATATTTCACACTTTTTAAACGGCGAGAATAACTACGCCCTAGCTGCATAATCCGAATTACAGTAGGATAATGCCTCGGCCCGCTAGGCGGGCAAGCAGGAAGTCTCTCGAGCGCCTTGGTTTGCGGCTATCGATATAGAGACTTCGTAAAAGTAAACCTAGCTTGTATAGTACTTTGATGTACTTGCGAAACTCAAATTAAAGATAAGCCTTGCGTTGGTAGTTTTCAACCGGCAATTGGACGAAAATTTAAATGAAGACTAAACATGAAGAAAGCTTTATAATTGCACGTTTGGACGGGAGTTCGAATCTCCCCGGCTCCACTATTAAGCACAGTTATACTATGGATTAAAACAATAAATATTTACCAAGTTTTTTTACTTGAATTTATATTTTAAGACATCTGGACTGAAAGGACAGATAACTGCATTTACAGAAAGGGAACTAATTGAGATCACCCTAGGTAATCTCCACGATTCCACAATAAAAAACCTTAACAAATTGCTTGTCAAATTGTTGAGGTTTTTTATTTTAAAATAAGTAGGATTTATATAGGCTAACAATTGTTTTAACTTAAATAATACTAACTAATGCAAATGTTTTCCAAGTTTGAGATTACAAGATATTTGAAAGTTTAAATGTTTGTTTTGACTAAATAACGGAGAAAAACAATACATCCATAAAATCATATATTATCTTTATAAAAAAATTCTTTTAAAAGAAATTAATATCCGAAATTAATCAACGATAAGGTTCTATTGTCAAGCATCGCTTCACCAATATCAACTTTCCACTGCACTTCAATCGCTTCCCCTGCGACTAGATTAACCATTGCTTGGAGAGACACCACTGAGCTATCTAAATTAATTGCTATTCTAGAATTTACTAGCTCAGCCCCATTTTGATAGATACTATAAGTTGTAGTAGTTTTAAAACTCGATGTACCAGCAGGATATATTGTCCCTGTATGCGCACCTGCAATTGCTATAGTTCCTGATGCCGTGCCCACATCTCCAGTAATCTCGGAAGTTACATCATCTGAAACATCACCAACTGAGCTAAACATCACCAATGTAGAAAGCACCCCTAAATCAATAGGAGAACTACCCGCCGGAGCTGTAAGAATGCTATTCGCCCCTATATTTACTGCTCCTGCCTTTGTAAACATCCTACCTTCAAGGCTCGTATTGATTCCCAATGCAATCGCTCCAGCAGGAGAAACCAAGGTTCCTTTCATTATTGAGCCAGCGCCTGTAGATAAGGTTGTTTCAGACATCCAGAATATATTATTGGAGCTTGCCCCATTGGTCAAAACTACCTTTGTGGTAGTTGCTCCCGTAGTAAATGCCCCAGTACTTCTAATAATAAACACGGAATTTGGGTCTCCACCACCATCCAATGTAAGTGTTCCGGAAATCGATGTTGCTCCAGTCACGTCATGAACCCCCGGAGGCAAAGTCTCTCCATTACCAAAAACAAGACCATGAGGTATTCCGCCTGGAAGAGCAGTTATTTGATCATATATCGCGGCCATATCAGTAACACCTTGGGAAGAACTAAATGGCTTTCTGATTGTACCGGCAAATAAAACGAGATAAGCACCTGTTTGAGCAGAAACCGTCATACCTGACACCAACAAATTAGTAGTGGATGTGGTACTAATAATATCACCTTCAGTAACAGAATCAATCATCCTCTTTTTGACACCTATCCAACTTGGCACCAAGGGAGTTCCAACATTTAATTGACTATCATTCAATGTAGTATTAAAAATCATTAAACCTGTCGCAGGAGATGTGATTGCATCTCTTTGTGCTGTTGTTAATCGTGGCATTAAAAATCCTTTACTACTGGAAGAAACATCCAGAAGAGAAGAATTGTCAGGTGTTGTTGTCCCTATACCAACCTGAGCATAAAGACTACTTGAAATCAATAAAACAAGCGGCATTAAGAAATATTTTAAAATAATTTTCATAAGTACATTTTTAATAAAAAAAGTATATAACTGTAAACTAGAGTTTATAAACACAGCAAAAAATAATTAACTTTAACCCATCTTTGCATTCTGCTTGCACCATCTCTAAAACTAAGTCGACTCGAGGTCGGCGGACGAGAAGGAGTATTAAAATCCAGAATCAATCAACGACAAGGTTCTATTGACAAGCATCGCTTCACCACTGTCAACTTTCCACCGTACTTCAATAGATTCTCCTGCGGTTAGAGTAACCATCGCTTGGAGAGACACCACTGAGCTAAGCGACTTGATTGTTCTACTAGAATTTACTACCTCAGTACCATTTTGATAAATACTGTAAGTAGCAATAGTATTAGTTAAGTTACACGCTGTTATGCCAGCAGGATATTCTATCCCAGTATCATGTCTACCTAAAATTGTCAGAGCTCCTGATGCTGTGCCCACATCTCCAAAAATTGTAGAAGTTCCAGCATCTGAAACTGCACCTGCAGAGCTCCACATTGCAAATGTAGATAGCACCCCTAAATTAAAAGGAGAACTACCCGTTGGAACGGTAACCGTAACGTTCGCTGCCAAACTTACTGCTCCTAACTTTGTAAACAGCCTTCCTTCAAGATCCGAACCATCACCCAATGAAACAGCTCCAGCGCCATTTCCACCACCAAGCATAGTACCCTTCATTGTTGTGTTAGCGGCCGTAGACATGGCTTCACCAGATACCCAGAAAATATTATTGGAGCTTGCTCCATTAATCAAATTTACAGTTGCACTTACTCCCGTAGTGAATGCACCGGAACCTCTAATAATAAATAAAGCATCTGGATCTCCTTCCCCATCCAACGTAAGCATTCCTAAAATAGATGGTGCTCCATTTACATTATAGACACCTGGACGCAAAGTCTGTCCATTTCCAAAGGTTAGCCCGTGAAATTGTCCTACTGGAGCCATTAAATCATCGTATAAACTTTCCGCATCAATAACACCTTGGTATGAACTAAATGATGAATTACCGGCTACGTTGTGCTGGGCATTAAATAAAGCGAGATAAGTACCTGTCTGAGGTGACACCGTCATACCTGATACCAACAAGTTAGTGGTGGATGTGGTGCTAATAATATCGCCTTCAGTAACAGAATCAATCATAGATCCATCTTGTCCTTTAACACCTATCCAACTTGGCACCAAGGAAGTTCCAGTATTTATTTGACCATCATTTAATGTAGAGTTATAAATCATTAAACCAACAGCTGGGAGTGAAATAGCATCTCTTTCTACGGTGGTTAATCGTGGCATTAAAAATCCTTTAGAATTAGAAGAAATATCGAGGATTGAAGAAGTGTCAGGTATTGTGGTACCAATACCAACTTGAGCATAAAGGAAGCTTGAAGTCAATAGAAAAAGCTGTATTGAGAAACAGGTAAAAATAGTTTTCATAAATTTGTTTAACAAAAATTAATAATACATTTATACTAAAATAGATCATTTGAAAAAAGACAAACCATCAAACCCTTTTGTAAGCTTCTCTTCTTGAATAGTACAATACACGTTTTAAGAACTAGTAATTAGTTAATTTTTGATTGTTTATACAAAAACTTATTCCATCGCTAATTTTAAAACATACTATTGAATTTATAATTGGGTAATTTGATGTTTTACTATTTAGTTTTCAAAGACAATTCGTTTATAAAAAAATTATTTTTTCACAATCTTTTTTTAACCGAACATATTTTACCAATAGCTTAAAGCAAATATTGTTGATATAGCCTTTTGTTTTGACTAATAAGACTTTTAACCCAAAGCTATGTACAATTTCAAATGCAATCGTGGTGCCAAGTGAAACATTCAATGAAATATTTATTTTAAAATACTGATATATAAATAGATAAAACTTAACGCTATGATTGAAAGCGAATATTAAAAAACGGAATACCGTGAAATAA
>CEWR01006475.1_pt1 | contig 24071 bp, 21 predicted proteins | sample 356321 | NCBI WGS metagenome assembly CEWR01 (sample SAMEA2621551, study PRJEB7988) | marine metagenome | biome: marine biome (ENVO:00000447); feature: mesopelagic zone (ENVO:00000213); material: "saline water (ENVO:00002010), including plankton (ENVO:xxxxxxxx)" | depth 790 m
GCTTGGTTTTATGGGTACTGTAATTGGTATGATTGGAGCCTTTAACGACATTGCTGTAGCAAATGATATTTCTCCAGCAGTAGTAGCAGGTGGTATTAAAATAGCCTTATTAACGACTGTATTCGGTCTTATTGTAGCTATTATTCTTCAAATCTTTTATAATTATATCGTTGCAAAAATCGATAGTATTGTAAATAGTATGGAAGACGCGTCTATCTCTTTGGTAGATTTATTAGTAAAGTATAAAAAATAATACTCAATATGAAAAGTAATAAAATTTTAAATATTTTAATTGCTGCAATAGCTATTATTGGTGGTTTTCTTTTCATAAGAATTTTTATGGAGGATGCGCAAGAAATAGTAGATAATGTAGACAATTTACAAAACACTGTAGTAAGTCCATTAATTCATTATTCTTATTGGTTATTTATTGCAACTGTAGTGATTACAATTGGACTTTCTTTATGGAGTTTAATTAGAAACCCAGAAAATTTAAAGAAAACTTTAGGAGGATTAGCAGTACTAGCTGTTTTATTAGCTGTTGCTTATTTCCTTTCTGATAGTGATGCAGTATACAATACTGCTGGAAGTATAGAACCAGGAGGAGAAGAAGGTTCTTCTATTAACCAATGGGTTGGTACAGGGATATGGTATAGTATTATCTTAGGAGCTATAGCTAGTTTGTTTTTTGTTTGGGATTTATTAAAAGGATTAGTTAAATCATAAACTATGGCAAGAAGAGAAAACCCAGAAATTAATGCAGGATCTATGGCAGATATTGCTTTCTTGTTATTGATTTTCTTCTTAGTAACAACAACCATGAATGTAGATTCAGGTGTATCTAAGAAGTTGTCAGAAAAGCCGCCAGCAGATTATGTTCCGCCAATAATTAAAGAGAAGAATATTTTTGAAGTTAATATTAACCGAAATAACGAACTTCTTGTAGAAGGAGAGCGTATGGACGTTAAAGACCTTAGAGAAGCTGCTGTTAAATTTATAGATAACGGTGGAGGTTTAGGGAAACCTGGTGAAGACGGTACTCCTGGCTTACCTTGTGATTACTGTGGAGGGGAAAGAAGCGAGTCTTCTTCAGATCATCCAAACAAAGCAATTATATCTGTTCAAAGTGATAGGGGTACAGAGTATGGTACTTATATTAAAGTGCAGAATGAACTTCTTAGAGCTTACACTGTTTTAAGAAATAGATTGTGTATAAAACGTTACGATATTTCTTTTGATGAGCTTGAAGAAACTTACAAGGACAATAAAAGTAATGAGGATTTAAAGAAAAAAGTTGAAGATATTAAGACTGCATATCCTCAAATTATTTCTGATGCTGAACCAACATCATAATTAATAAAAAATTTAATACATGTCTAAATTTAGAAAGAAGAAAAAGGGAATGCCAGCTGTAAATACAGCAGCCTTGCCAGATATCGTTTTTATGTTATTATTCTTCTTCATGGTAACAACGACTATGAGAGAGACAGACTTAAGAATTGAAACACCTAGACTACCAAGTGCCTCTGAGGTTAAAAAATTAGAGCATAAGAGTTTAGTTTGTACTATTTATGTTGGGAAATCAAAAGATCCTAGTAAACATGGAATTGGTTTTAATAAAATTCAGTTAAATGATAAAATTGCTTCTGCTGATCAGGTTCCTGCATTTATTATTAATGCAAGATCTAAAGTGTCTGAAGCTGAGGTTCCTTTTATGACAACTTCGATTAAAGCTGATAAAGAATCTAATGTTGGTACAATTACAGATATTAGATTAAAATTAAGAGATGTAAATGCTCTTAAAATTAGTTATTCTGCGTCTAAAGGTGCGGGTAATTAATTATACAATTTGAATAAAAAAAAAGGGTAATTCATTTTGAATTACCCTTTTTTTTATCCGTAAAATTAAATTTTATACTTCTGAAATATTGTATATTTATATCCAATTATTTGAATATGAATAGAATTATTTGTTTCTTTTTTATCTTATTTTTTGCCATACCTACATTTTCACAGATTGATTCTTTGCAATTGGGTGACAAATATGCAGAGGATCAAATCTATGTTTCTATTTCTTACGCGCAATTTGGTGAACAGCCTAAAAGTATAAGTAGAAGTAACTTTTCTTATGGAATTTCAACAGGTATTTTAAAAGATTTTATTTTAAATAAAAAGGGAACTACTTCAATAGCTTTAGGAGTTGGTTATGGTTTTGATTTTTTTAATCATAAATTAAAAGTTTCAGAAATTAATAATTCTACCTTATTTAATTCTTCAGAAAACATAACTTCTAATGTATTTAAATCCCATAATTTAGAGTTTCCTTTAGAAATTAGATGGAGAACTTCTACTGCTAAAAAATATGATTTCTGGCGTATTTATTCAGGTATTAAGTTTTTATATAATATTTCTAATGTTTTTCAGTTTACAGAAGATACTAGAGATTTCAAGTATAAAAACGTATCAGCTTATCGTAAACTACAATATGGGTTAACCTTTTCTGCTGGCTATAGTGAATTTAATGCATATTTATTTTATGGCTTAACTCCCATTCTTAGTAATGCTTCAATAGATGGAGAAAACATCAGTTCTAATATTTTAAAATTTGGATTGGTTTTTTATATTTTATAAAAAATACTGCAAATAAAAAGGGGCTAAGGTTCCGATAAAAAAACCAATATAAATATCTTTTTCAGTATGCGCCTTTAGGTGTAATCTAGCGCTTGCTAGTAGTCCTGCAAGTAAAATAATAAAGATGATTACAATTGTAAATGATTTTGCATAAATGATACTTAAAACCATAAAAAAACCAACTGAAATACCAAGTGACAGTAGATGTATACTTGCTTTTATTTTGAAATAAAACAGAATATAGATAAAAAACAAGCTTAATGAAGTTGCACAAAAAAGTAAAGCTAGATCTCTTAAGTAAGGCATGCTGCTCAAAGAGTTACCGAATAAATAATAAACAATTATCATTATAGCAATTGGCAGTTTACGTTCTTTAATACTTTTTGGGTGATAGCTTTTAATAATTTTCGTCTTTTTCAAAAGAATTAAAATTAATAAAGGAATTAAATAACTAATACCAAAAACTAAACTTATAATTGTTAATTTTTGAAATTGAAAAAGGTTGTTGGGTATAAGTAAAAAATACAACATTACCCCAATAGTTGGTATTACAATTGGATGTAGGATAGTTGATATTAGTTTATAAAAACGCATTAAATTTCTTTACGTAAACGTGCAACAGGTAAATCTAATTGCTCACGATATTTTGCAATAGTCCTTCTTGCAATCGGGTACCCTTTTTCTTTCAAAATGATAGATAACTTTTCATCTGTTAAAGGTTTTCTCTTATCCTCCTCATGAATAACTGTTTCTAAAATCTTCTTTATTTCTTTAGTAGAAACATCTTCTCCTTGGTCATTTTTCATTGATTCAGAAAAGAATTCTTTTATCAATTTTGTACCATAAGGTGTAGAGACATATTTACTATTAGCTACTCTAGAGACCGTAGAAATATCCATTTGTATTTGATCTGCAATATCTTTTAAAATCATAGGTTTTAACCTACGCTCATCACCTGTTAAAAAATAATCATACTGATAATGCATAATAGTATTCATTGTAACCAAGAGAGTCTGCTGACGTTGTCTAATAGCGTCTATAAACCATTTAGCAGCATCTAATTTTTGTTTTATAAAAAAGACTGCATCTTTCTGGGATTTACTTTTAACTGTTGACTCCTGGTATCCTTTTAACATATTATTATATTCTCTAGAAATATGTAATTCTGGAGCATTTCTTGAATTTAATGTTAAATCTAATTCACCGTCCAAAATTTTGATAGAAAAATCTGGAACAATTTGTTCTGCTATTTTATTATTACCAGCATATGAACTTCCAGGTTTTGGGTTTAATTTTGAAATTTCAGTATTTACTTCTTTCAGTTCTTCTTCTGAAATATTGAATTTCTCCTGAAGTCTTTTGTAGTGTTTCTTTACAAAATGATCAAAAGCATTATCCAAAATATCAATTGATAAAACTCTAATCTTGTTTTTTTCTTTTGTTTTTAATTGAATGATTAAACTCTCTTTTAAGTCTCTTGCACCTACACCGACAGGATCTAAATTATGAACTACTTTTGTTAAAATTGCAATTACTTTTTCTTCTGTTGTAAATACATTTGCTGTAAAAGCTAAATCATCAACCAGGTCAATAATTTCTCTTCTAATGTAACCGCTATCATCAATACTACCTACTAGGAACTCTGCAATTGCTTGTTCATCTTCGTCTAACCTAAACGTATTTAATTGATTTTTTAAAGATTGATGAAAAGTTGTTCCTGCAGCATATGGAACGTTTTTTTCTTCATCATCGGCTGAATAATTGTTAGCCTGTGTTTTGTAATTTGGTATTTCATCATCGCTTAAATATTCATCAATATTTATATCTTCAGCATCAATTTTTTCATTTCCAGAATCATCATATTCATTGGATAAATCATCATCTATAGAATCGGATTCCTCTTTACCAGTATCTAATGCGGGGTTTTCTTCAATTTCTTGTTTTAATCGCTCTTCAAAAGCTTGCGTTGGCAATTGAATCAGCTTCATCAACTGAATTTGTTGAGGAGATAATTTCTGTAATAGTTTGTATTGTAAACTTTGTTTTAGCATTTAGAAATCTGCATTTTGAGGTGTTCTTGGAAAAGGAATTACATCTCTAATATTACTCATTCCTGTGGTAAATTGCACCAAACGTTCAAAACCTAAACCAAATCCAGAATGAACAGCTGTACCGAATTTACGTAAATCTAAATACCACCAAAGTTCTTCTTGGTCAATATCAAGAGCTTTCATTTTATCAACTAAAACATCATAACGTTCTTCCCTTTGGCTTCCTCCAACAATCTCTCCAATACCTGGAAACAAAACATCCATTGCTCTAACTGTTTTTCCATCATCATTTAAGCGCATATAAAATGCTTTAATATTTGCTGGATAGTCAAATAAAATTACAGGGCATTTAAAATGTTTCTCAACTAAAAACCGTTCGTGTTCTGATTGTAAATCTGCACCCCATTCATTAATCGGAAATTGAAATTTTTTCTTTTTATTTGGCTTTGAGTTACGTAATATATCTATTGCTTCTGTGTATGTAACACGTTTAAAATTATTGTCTGCAACAAAACGTAATTTTTCTAACAAACTCATTTCACTTCTTTCAGCTTGAGGTTTGCTTTTTTCTTCTTGTGTTAAACGTTGGTCTAAGAAGGCCAAATCATCTTCACAATTTTTTAAAATATCTTTGATTACAGATTTAATAAAATCTTCTGCTAAATCCATGTTTCCATCTAAATCCATGAAAGCAACCTCAGGTTCAATCATCCAAAATTCTGCTAAATGACGCGTTGTATTAGAGTTTTCTGCTCTAAATGTAGGTCCAAAAGTGTATGCTTTACCCAAAGACATTGCAAAAGTTTCTGCTTCTAATTGTCCCGAAACTGTTAAGTTAGTTTCCTTTCCAAAAAAGTCTTTTGAATAGTCTATTTTTCCATCTTCAGTTAAAGGAGCCTTATTGTCTTCGAAAGTAGTAACTCTGAACATTTCTCCAGCACCTTCAGCATCAGAACCTGTTACTATTGGTGTGTTTACGTAGTTAAAATCATTTTCTTGAAAATATTTATGAACTGCAAAAGATAGTTTAGATCGCACACGCATTACTGCACTAAATGTGTTTGTTCTAACTCTTAAATGTGCATTTTCTCTTAAAAATTCGAAGCTATGTTTTTTAGGTTGTATCGGATATTCGTCAGGGTTAGAATCCCCTAGTATTTCAATCTCAGAAACTTGAATTTCATAAGTTTGTCCTCTTCCTAGACTTTCAACTAAAGTCCCTTTTACACAAATTGCAGCACCAGTTGTAATTCTTTTTAAAATTTCTTCTGATGTGTTTTCAAAATCGATAACACATTGTATATTTTTTATCGTAGAACCATCATTTAAAGCAATAAATCGATTACTTCTAAAAGTTCTTACCCAACCTTTTAATTGTATTTCTTGTAAAGCTGAATCCGATTTTAAAATTTCGGCAACGTTTTTATCTTTCATCTATTTCTTGTGTTTGATATGTTAACTGAATCGTAAAGATACTTTTTTTGCCTCAAAATTAGCAATGATGAATTGCCAATATAATTATAAAGTTATAACTTTATAAATCATTTATATTTATGCTATGAAAAAGAACAGAAATATATCTTTTAAAAGAATATTACAACAGTTAAAAGCTGATTTAATTGGAAAAGATTCACACAGAGGCGTTACGCTAACGTATGCCTGGTTGGCCAATCAATTTGGGCATATATCCTTAGGTTTTATGCCGACCTTTTTACTCTATTACTTTTTAAATAACTCAGCATTAAAATCGGCATTAATTGTTTCTGCTGTTTGGTTTTTGTTTGAATTGTATAATTTTTTAGGTCCTTTACTTCTTAAAAGAGAATCAAATTCTAATGTTCTTTTTTATCCCAAGAAAAACAAATACATTTTTAAACCAAAATGGATTAATGTTGCTTTTGATACGTTTACAGATGTTTGTTTTTTTATACTAGGTAGTTTCTTATTTGCTTTTTGTATTCATAAATTGAATACTAATCTTGTATTAATTGTTCTTGGAGTTTTGGCTATTTATTTAGGGCTTGCTTCGAGATATTGGTATGTCACAAAAATGCATCAGTTTTATGCTAGATTTCCTTTTCAATTAAGATTAAGTCAGTGGAATTTTGCTATAAATTCTTCGGATAAATTAAAAGTTGACAAATTCTTATCTTTAAAAAATACGGGAAATCATTTATTAATTTTTGGATCACTGAGTGCGGGTAAAACAAGTTTAGGAGTTGGAATGTTAAATGAACTAAGTATAAAAAATAATAGTTGTTTGTATGTGAATGCAATAAAAATGTTTAACTATTTTTTTAAAGATGAAGATGATGTTTTAGAATCTCATGAAATTTGGGATTGGAAAACGGTAGATTATTTAATGATTGATGATATAAACCCTAGTGAACCGATAGAAGATGAATTAATTTCTCCAACAAAACTTTTAAGCTTTATAGATACTCTAAAATCAGAAAATAAAAGGAACAGAGAAATACTGAAGAATAAAAATATAATATGGGTTCTAGGGAGTAAGCAATCTTTGGATAAAACTAATAAAGATAAATGGAACGAAATGTTACTAAAAATTGGTGTTAATGGACATAAAATTTCAACAATTAGTTTATGAGGAACATCTTATAGGATGTAATTATCGTGTGCAAAACTAATAAGGTGCGGCAAACTTCTTACGTTAAATCTTTTATATAAAGGGATAATTCTTTTTTCGATAGCAGATTGACTAACATTTAATTTATCTGCAATTTCCTTAAAAGCATAGCCTTTGGCAGCTAACTCTAAAGCCTCTTTCTCTTTCCTAGAAATTGCTAATTGATTAAATAATTGAATATTAAGTGACTCTTCAAACTTTGATTTTTCTGGTCCAAACGCTGCATATTGCATGATGTTACCTAGTTTTCTTGAATGAATCCTTTCAGAAATACCAATAATTTCAGAAATTTTTCCTTTTTCAGATTTATAAATACCGACTCTAGAAAACAATGGAATAATTTCTCCGTTTTTATGTTTTTTTTCAACTTCAATTGTAAAACTATATTTTTCTAAATCTTTTTTAATGGTTTTTAAAAAACGTAATGATTTGTCATTTAACTCATTAGAGAAGTCAAAGTGTCTTTTTGATGTAGTACTTATGATTTTTAATAATGTAATTTCCTCATCTTTATACCCTAATAATTCTTCCCATCCATTAGCAAATAACATTCTTTCTTTTTCAAAAGAATATATATAGACAGCTTGCCCAATAAATTGTGGCATTTTTTCTTTATACTCTATGTAGGTTGGGTCATTGTAATCAAAAGGCAAATCTGAAACCCTTTCTCTAGTATATTTCCCGAAATTATTTTCCATGCTGCAATATATATAAAAACTGCGTGATAACACAGTTGGTTAATCCCAAATAGTATCTTAAATTTGTACTAATATCTATTGAAAAAGGATACTTATAAAAATTGCTTTGAAAAAGAATTCATAAAATCTTGCTATGGATTAAGATGGATTAACATTTACTAAACCTTTACTGTTTTTTAGCAGTAAGGGTTTTTTATTTCTCAATTATTTGCTTTTTGGATGTTTTTTTATAAAGTATTACTTAATTATTTTTCAAAGATTAATAATAATTTAGATGTTTGTTAAAGAGATGAAACTACGAGTAATAAAATGGTTATAACACTCAATCCACCTAGAGTAATTTTGCTTTCAAAACTATACATTGAATCTAATGATCAAAAGCTATATTAAAAATTAAAATCGTTTATTTTTTATTCAGAGATTAAAGGAAGTTCATTAATCTTGCTATAATTTATTCTATAAATAACTGCGCGAAAACACAGTTGACTAATCTCTATTAGTATCTTAAATTTGTTAGAAACCTGTTTAACAAGAAAAAACTTAAAAATTGCTTTGAAAAAGAAATTAAAAAATTGTTAAGTTGGTTTAAGAAGTCATTCCCCCTATATTTTGTCAGAAAAAAGCCTCTACTATATAGAAAATAGCAGAGGTTTTTTATTATTCAATTTTCTCATCTTTCGGAGGAAATATTTTAATAGAAGGTTCTTTAAATACTTTCTTATTAGCAATTTTCTTTTCGAAGGTCAATAACAAAGACGGTAATAGCATTAGGTTTGAAACCATCGCTAATAATAAGGTTATAGATACCAGTCCACCTAAAGCAATTGTGCCTCCAAAACTAGACAGTGTAAACACTAGAAAGCCAAAGAAAAGTACAATTGAAGTGTAAAACATACTTACACCAGTTTCCCGCAATGCAGCATAAACAGAGGGTTTAATTTTCCATTTATTGGCAATTAACTCTTGCCTATATTTTGCTAGAAAGTGAATCGTATCATCTACAGAAATACCAAAAGCAATACTAAATACTAAAATCGTTGATGGTTTTATTGGAATGTCAAAGAAGCCCATTAATCCTGCTGTAATTAATAAAGGAAGAATATTTGGGAGCAAAGAAATTAAAATCATTTGAGGTGATCTAAACATCCAGGCCATAAAAAGCGCAATTAAAAGGATGGCTAAAGATAAAGAGAATACTAAATTTTTGATTAAATAATTGGTTCCTTTTATAAAAACTAATGCTTTCCCGGTGATGGAAACAGTATATTTTTCAGAAGGAAATTCTTTGTCAATTACGGCTTTTAGACGCTCCTGAATAATATCCATTTTATCTGTACCAATATCTTTCATAAAGGTTGTTATTCTTGCATAACGCCCTGTAGAATCAACAAAGTTCTTTAACATTCCTGCATCACTATTTGAGTTTTTAGTGTAAGCAAAAATATAACTTTGCTCCTGATCTGTAGGTAATTGGTAATATTTTGGATTTCCTAAATAAAATGCTTGCTTAGAGTATTTTACTAGATTTACAACAGAAACCGGTTTCGATAATTCAGGAAAAGTTTCTATCGCTTCATTGATTTTATCCATCTTTTTTAAAGTGGATAATTTCATGACTCCTTTGTCTTTTTTAGTGTCAATTAAAATTTCTAAAGGCATAATACCACCAAATTCCTTCTCAAAGAACTTTATATCTTTATAGAATTCCATGCTTTTTGGCATGTCTTCAATTAAACTTCCAGAAACTCTTATTTGATAAACTCCAATAATTCCTAAAACAATAAAAATTACAGTTGCAAAATAGATTGAAATTCGTTGATTTCTCACAGTGTTTTCCATCCAATCAACAACATTTTCGATCCATTTTCTTTCGAGATGGTTTAAATGCTTCTTTTTTGGAAGTGGCATAAAGCTATAAATAATTGGAATAATCAATAAAGCTAGTATAAAGATACTAATGATATTAACTGAGGCTAAAATTCCGAATTCACGTAATAAATCACTTTTAACAAAAACAAAAGTTGCAAAACCAGATGCTGTTGTAATATTCGTCATTAAAGTGGCATTACCAATTTTAGAAATTACACGTTGTAAAGCTTTTGCTTGTTGACCGTGTTTTTTAATTTCTTGCTGATATTTGTTGATGAGAAAAACAGCATTTGGTACTCCTATAACAATAATTAAAGGAGGTATTAGCGCTGATAGAACTGTGATTTCATATCTAAATAAACCAATAAAACCAAAAGCCCAAGTAACTCCAATTAGTACGACTAATAGTGTAATAAAAGTGGCTCTAAAAGATCTAAAAAAGAAGAAGAAAATAACCGCTGTAATCCCTAAAGCACCCCCTACAAAAAGAATAATTTCATCTTGAATGTTTTGTGCATTTAGAGTTCTAATATATGGCATCCCAGAAATGCGAACATCTAAATTGCTCTCTTTCTCAAATTTTTCTATGGTGGGTATTAATTTTTCAAAAATGAAATCTCTACGTTTTGGAGTATTAATGATTTCTTTTTTAATGTAAATTGCAGTTTGTAGTGTACCTGTCTCTTTATTAAAAAGTAAATTGTCGTAAAAAGGAAGTTTCTCGAAAAGTTGTTTTTTAATTTCTAAAACCTCTTTTATTGTTGTCGGATCTTTCTCATACAATGGTTCTAAAATAAATTTTCTTTTTTTTCTATCTGCTTTTAGTTTCTTAACGTCTGCAATAGAAATTGTAAAATCTATTTCTTCTAAATTCTCAAATTGCTGGACTAAATTATTCCATGCATTAAATTTTTGTGGAGTAAAAACAGTAGAATCTTTAATACCAAGAATTACTAAGTTTCCTTCTTCACCAAAAATTTCTAGAAATTTATTGTACTCTAGGTTCGCTTCATGATTTTCTGGCAATAAGTTTGCTTCTGTATATGAAAACTTCATATACTTCATTTGGGTTGCTAATAAACCTGTAATTACAGCAATAGTGATTAAAACCAAGTAACGGTTTCTTAAAATTATGCCCGCAACTTTTGTCCAGAAATTCATTTAATTTTTTTTTCAAAGGTAATTAAATTGTAATAGGTCTTGTAAATAAAAAGAGCGTGTTTAACAACACGCTCTTTTTATTTTTTTTTGACTAAACGGTCATTATTTCTTTTTCTTTTTTAGATAAAGTATCTTCAATTTTTTTAACAAAATCATTTGTTAATTTTTGTACATCCTCCTCAGCTATTTTCTTCATATCGTCAGAAATATCTGTTTTTTTGATATCGTTATTTGCATCTTTACGTGCGTTTCTAACACCAACTTTAGCATGTTCTGCTTCAGATTTTGATTGTTTTGCTAAACCAATTCTACGTTCTTCTGTTAGCGGTGGTACATTAATCATAATAATATCACCGTTATTCATTGGGTTTAAACCAAGATTTGCTATTTGAATTGCTTTTTCAATTGCTTGCAACATGTTTTTTTCCCAAGGTTGAACGCTTAATGTTCTTGGATCTGGAGTGTTTACATTGGCAACTTGCGATAAAGGAGTTTGAGAACCATAATAATCAACCATAACAGAACCTAGCATCGCAGGGGTCGCTTTTCCTGCTCTAATAGAACGTAATTCTTTTTCTAAATGCTCAATAGCATTATTCATTGCTTCTTTGGCAGTGTCTAAAATAAATTCAATTTCTTCGTTCATCTTTTATAAATTTAAAGATTTTGATTATTAATTGTTAACGATTGTACCAATTTTTTCTCCAGAAACTAACTTCATTAAGTTTCCGTTTTTATTCATATCAAAAATGATAATTGGTAAATTATTTTCTTCACTTAAAGTAAATGCAGTCATATCCATTACTTTTAATCCTTTTTGGATAACCTCTTTAAAAGTAATTGTTTCAAACTTAACAGCGTTTTTATCCTTTTCTGGATCTACATTATAAACTCCGTCAACTCTAGTTCCTTTTAAAATAGCATCAGCATTAATTTCAATAGCTCTTAAAACAGCTGCTGTATCAGTCGTAAAATAAGGATTTCCTGTTCCTGCACCAAAAATAACTACACGTCCTTTTTCTAAATGTCTAATTGCTTTTCTTTTAATATAAGGCTCTGCAACTTCTTTAATCTCTAAAGCCGTTTGTAAGCGAGTATGCACATCTTCATCTTCTAATGCACTTTGAAGAGCTAGCCCATTTATAACCGTTGCAAGCATACCCATATGGTCTCCTTGAACACGGTCGATACCATTACTTGCACCAGCAACTCCTCTAAAAATATTTCCACCACCAATAACAATAGCAACTTCAATTCCTTTTTCTACAACCTCTTTAATTTCTTTCGCATATTCAGAAAGACGTTTTGGGTCTATTCCGTATTGCCTATCGCCCATTAAAGCTTCACCACTTAATTTTAAAAGAATTCTTTTATATTGCATTTATTTTGTTATTTGAAGACCCCCATCATGTCGGGAGTTAAGTTGGGCGAAATTACGTAATTTTTTTATTTTTTCTAAAAGAGGCCTTATTAGTTTTGATTTTTTTATTTTTTAATAATACGAATTTGCTGAAATAGAAGTGTTTAAACTTTTGTAAGATTAATTAAATTGATTAATTTTGCACTCGATTTTTATGAACTATAGATTAATAAGAAATGAATATTACAAAAGAAAACATAGACGCATTAAACGCAGTTGTAAGAGTTGATATCGTTGCTGAAGATTATCAAGAAAAAGTAGCAGAATTATTAACTGATTATCGTAAAAAGGCTGATATTCCTGGTTTTAGAAAAGGGCAAGTGCCAATGGGAATGATAAAAAAGCAGTACGGTAAATCTATAATGATAGATGAAGTTAATAAACTTTTACAGCAATCTTTAAATACATTCTTAGCAGAAGAAAAAATAAACATTTTAGGAAACCCTATTCCAAGAATGAAAGAAGATTTTGATTGGAATGCAGAAGTTTTTTCTTTTGAATTTGAATTAGGTTTATCGCCAGAATTTAAAATAGATTTAAGCGAAAAAAATAAAATAAAGCAGTATAATATTGTTGCAACAGATGATTTAATTAACGAAGAAGTTAAGAATATTCAGACTCGTTACGGAAAAAAAAGTCCATTAGATGAAGCTACTGAACATTCTAATATTACAGGAACTTTTATAAACGAAGAAAAAGAAATTAACAAAAAAGGGACTTTTTTAGTTAATGACTTAAAAGGAAAGAAAAACGAAAAGAAAGTTATTGCTGCTAAAGTTGGTGATGTAATTGAATTTGATACTAAAGGATTATTTGAAGATGCTCATAAATTAGAGCATGTTTTAGGGGTTTCTCATGATGCAACTCACGATTTAGAGATTACGGTAACTTTTACTGTTGAAGAGATTACAAAAACAGAACCTGCTGATTTAGATAAGGAGTTGTTTGGTAAATTATTCGCAGATGGAAGCGTAACTACTATAGCTGAATTAAAAGAAAAAATTAAAGAAGACGCAGAAAAGCAATTTCAACAACAAGGAGATCAACAGTTATTGAATGCTATAACTGAGTATTTAGTTGAAAACACAAAGTTTGATTTACCTTCTAAATTCTTACATAAATGGTTAGCAACTGCAGGCGAAAAAACGTTGACAACAGAAGAAGCAGTTGCAGAATATAAAAAATCTGAAAAAGGATTACGTTATCAATTAATCGAAGGAAAGATTATGAAGGATAATGATATCAAAATAGACTACGCAGAATTGGTAGACTATGCAAAAGGATTTATTCGTACACAAATGGCTCAATTTGGGAATATGAATCCAGAAGAAAAAGAATTGGATGATATTGCTGGTAGAATCTTACAAAACCAAGAGGAAGCTCAAAAATTACAATCTCAATTAATTAGTCATAAATTATTAGGATTCTTTAAGGAGAATATCAATTTTAAAACGAAAGAAGTTTCTTACGAAGATTTCATCAAAGAAGTTTACCAATAACAATTATATACTGCTATTAGTATCTTGCTTTGTTGTTTTTACTTCTTGGATACATATAAAAATAAAAAACCTGAATTGTAAAATTTAGGTTTTTTTAGCCACTTACATTAACAAAAAAGTAACAAATAGTTTCTTATCTTTACAAATCAAAATATTTTAAAAATAATCACTCAATGGATTACGGAAAAGAGTTCGAAAAATACGCCACTAAACATCACGGAATTAACAGTACACATTTTGGTAAAATTACAAGTAGTTTAACACCATACATTATGGAAGAACGTCAGATGAACATCACTCAAATGGATGTTTTCTCTCGTTTAATGATGGATAGAATTATCTTTTTAGGAACCGGAATTAATGATCAAGTAGCGAATGTTATTCAAGCACAGTTGTTGTTTTTAGAAAGTGTAGATGCTAATAAAGATATTTCAATTTACATTAATTCTCCTGGAGGAGGCGTATATGCCGGTTTAGGAATTTATGATACCATGCAGTTTATAAAGCCAGATGTTGCAACAATTTGTACAGGTATGGCAGCTTCTATGGGAGCAGTTTTAATGTGTGCAGGAGCAGCAGGAAAACGTTCTGCTTTGCCACACTCTAGAGTTATGATTCATCAACCTTTAGGGGGTGCTCAAGGTCAGGCTTCAGATATCGAAATTACGACAAGAGAAATTTTGAAATTGAAAGATGAATTATATGCAATTATTGCAAATCATTCAGGACAAACGATAGAGAAAGTTCATAACGATTCTGATAGAGATTATTGGATGAAAGCTGATGAAGCAAAAGCATACGGAATGATTGATGAAGTTTTAGTAAGAAAAAAATAACATAGTCTTGTGATTACAATTAGCATAAAGTAACTTCTTAAAAGAGTTATTTTATTTATAATTATAACAAGCGAAAAGCAAAAAGCGAAAAGCTAAAGATAATGTCGAAAGAAGAAAGTTTAGAATGTTCATTTTGTGGACGAAAGAAAGCAGAAACAGATTTGCTAATTGCGGGGATGGATGCTCATATTTGTGATAAATGTATAGAGCAAGCTCATGGAATTGTAGAAGAAGAAGTTTCGGATGCAAAAACTAGCGGTTTGTCTAAAGATTTGATGCTAAAAAAACCGAGAGAAATTAAAGATTTTTTAGATCAATATATTATTGGTCAAGTAGAAACGAAGCGCGCAATGGCTGTTGCAGTTTACAATCACTACAAGCGTTTATTGCAAACAGATGACGATGACGAAGTAGAGATTGAAAAATCAAATATCATTCTAGTTGGTGAAACAGGAACAGGAAAAACATTAGTAGCAAAGACAATAGCTAAAATGTTAAATGTACCATTTTCTATAGTAGATGCTACTGTTTTAACACAAGCAGGTTATGTTGGTGAAGATGTAGAGAGTATTTTAAGTAGATTGTTACAGGCTGCGGATTTTGATGTTGAAAAAGCGCAAAGAGGTATTGTTTTTATCGATGAAATTGATAAAATTGCCAGAAAAGGGGATAATCCTTCAATCACTAGAGATGTTTCTGGAGAAGGAGTGCAGCAAGCATTATTAAAATTATTAGAAGGAACTGTTGTAAATGTAGCCCCGAAAGGAGGGAGAAAACACCCAGAGCAAAAATTTATTGAAGTTGATACCAAAGATATTTTATTTATTGCGGGTGGTGCTTTTTCAGGAATTGAAAGATTGATTAGTAAGCGTTTAAATATGCAAGCTGTTGGTTTTAGTGCTTCTTTAGACGAAGATAAAGTAGACCACGAAAACTTATTACAATATATTATTCCTTCGGATTTAAAAGCATTTGGCTTAATTCCAGAAATTATTGGACGGTTACCAGTATTAAGTTATATGAATCCTTTAGATGCAAAAACGTTAAGAGCAATTTTAACAGAACCTAAAAATTCGATCATTAAACAATATGAAAAATTATTTGTGATGGATGACGTTGAGTTTAGCATAACAGAGGGAGCACTTGGTTATATAGTAGACAAAGCGGTAGAGTATAAATTAGGTGCAAGGGGATTGCGTTCTTTGTGTGAAGCTATCTTTACAGATGCAATGTTCGATTTACCAAGTTCTGATGAAAAAGAATTTAAAGTAACTAAAAATTATGCAGAAGCTAAATTAACAAATACTACTTTAAAGAAATTAAGAGCAGCCTCTTAATTTAATAAAGTAAATAATATATACCTCACTAAGTTTAATTAGTGAGGTTTTTTTATTTTATAAAGATTTTTTTATAAACATATCTAATCCTTATATTTGTTCACCTTATTATCACACCAAATAAATGATTTCTAGAAGTACTATAGACCGCGTTTTTGAATCTGCAAGAGTAGAAGAGGTTATTGGTGAGTTTGTTCAACTAAAAAAAGCTGGAAGTAACTTTAAAGGATTAAGTCCATTTACAGACGAAAAATCACCATCATTTATGGTATCTCCAGTTAAGCAAATCTGGAAAGATTTTTCTACTGGGAAAGGAGGTAATTCAGTTTCTTTTTTAATGGAACACGAGCATTATTCGTATCCAGAAGCTTTAAAGTGGTTAGCTAAAAAGTACAATATAGAAATTGAAGAAACAGAGCAAACAGACGAGCAGAAAGAGCAAACGAATGAACGTGAAAGTATGTTTTTGGTTTCTAATTTTGCCAAAGATTATTTCCATGATTTAATGTTAAATACAAACCAAGGAAAAGCAATTGGTTTGTCTTATTTTAAAGAACGTGGGTTTACTAAAGAAACTATTAAAAAATTTGATTTAGGCTATTGTTTGGATCAGTGGGATAATTTTACAAAGGCAGCTTTAACAAAAGGATATGATCTTAAATATTTAGCATCTACCGGCCTTACAATTGTTAAGGAAAACAAGCAATTCGATCGTTTTAAAGGTAGAGTGATGTTTCCTATTCACTCAATGTCTGGCCGTATTTTAGGTTTTGGTGGGCGTATTTTAACTGCTGATAAAAAAGCTGCTAAATATTTAAATTCACCTGAAAGCGATATTTATCATAAAAGTAAAATTCTCTATGGAATTTATCAAGCAAAAAAAGAAATTGCAAAACAAGATAATTGTTACCTGGTTGAAGGTTATACAGATGTAATTTCATTTAATCAATCAGGAATTGAGAATGTTGTGGCTTCATCAGGTACAGCATTAACCTCTGATCAAATTAGATTGGTAAACAGGTTAACAAAAAACATTACGGTTCTTTTTGATGGAGATGCTGCTGGGATTAGAGCTTCCATTCGTGGAATAGATTTAATTCTAGAACAAGGGATGAACGTAAAAGTAGTTCAATTTCCTGATGGAGAAGACCCTGATAGTTTTGCAAAATCGCATTCTGATATTGAATTAAAAGAATATTTAGATACTGCTGCACAAGACTTTATTAACTTTAAAGTATCACTTTTATTAAAGGATTCTAATAATGACCCTATAAAAAAAGCGACGGTAATTAGAGATATTGTAACTAGTATTTCTAAAATTCCTGATGGAATTCAACGAGAAGTATACGTTCAAGAATGTTCTAGAATTATGGATATTTCTGAGCGTGTTTTATTTAGTGAATTAGCGCAATTATTGAAAAAAGAATCTTTTCAGAAAGCCAAAACTAATTCTAACTATAATAATGTAGATCCAAATCAGCCACCTCCAGAATACTTTATGGAGCAAGATGCGACCAAAATGGGATTGATTAAAGGAGGGCAAATTTCTTCTCAAAAAATTGATCAATTATCAATACTTGAAAATGAAATTATAAGAATTTTACTATTGTATGGAAATGAGGAAGTAGAATTTATTGAAGAAGTTATTAGTATAGACGAGGAAGGTAGAGAATCAACTACCGAAAGAAAATATCAAAATTTAGTTTCTGCAGAAATTTATTTGCATTTACAAGAAGATGAAACAGAATTTACAAATCCTCTTTTTCAAGAAATATATACAGAAATGATTCATCAATTAAATCAATCTGAAAAATTAGAGATAGATAAATTTGTAAATAATAAAAACACAGATATTGCAACTACGGTTACTTCTATTTTAATGGATGAAGAAAAATATGAATTAAGTAATTGGGAAAGTAAAAGTATTGAAGTTAAATCTGCACTAGAAGCCTTGTCAAAAGCAGTACCTGACGTGATTTTCAATCTACGTAGAATTTTAATTGAGAGGTTGGTAAATGAATCTTTAGTGGAAGGAAAAGAATATTCGAATGACGAAAAAGAAGAAATAATGAGTTATAATTCATTAAGAATTCGGCTTTCAGAGAAGCTAAAAAGAGTTGTGTAAAGTTGTTAAATTCAAAAATAAGTATTTTGCTTATTGTTTTTTTTAATTAGTTAAATATTTTCCCTATATTGCACTCGCTAAAGAAAATTTTATTGCTATGAAAAGGACATTGAAAATGTTAAAAATCATTCAGCTATTCATTTTTTTACCTTTTGAAATTTCAAACGGTTCAAAAAAAAGAGCTTATATTAGAATTAAAAGAATGATGATTTCTGCTAACTTATTATAATAATTAGTAAAATTATAAACTTGCAAAAAAGCCCTAACTTCTAAAAGTTAAGGCATTTTTTATTTATATAACATTTACAAGAATTTACAAAAATTCTTTTGGTATTTTACAAATAGGAATTGGCATCATTTTATGTTGATTGATGCTGTTTAAACGATTGTAAATTTTAAATACACTTTTTTCTCTGCCAGAAAATTCATCAGCAGTTTTATTTTCGTCTTGCATTTGCATTGCCCATTCTAACTCATCATAGGAAGCGCCAATTTGATCTTCGTCTGTTCGGCTATCTCCAAATAAACCGTCTGTAGGTTGTGCCTTTTGTATAGAACTAGAAACTTCTAAATATGCTGCTAAATCATAAACTTCAGATTTCATTAAATCTGCAATCGGACTTAAATCTACACCACCATCACCATATTTTGTATAAAAACCAACACCAAAATCTTCTACTTTATTTCCTGTTCCAGCGACCAATAATCCATGTAATCCCGCAAAATAATATAAAGTAGTCATTCTTAAACGGGCTCTAGTGTTTGCTAAAGACAAATCTAATTTTGTAGACATTTCTACTTCTGGCAGTACGTTTTTAAAATCTTCAAAAGTAGATGTTAAATTTACTCTTGCTTCTGAAACATTGCTAAAACGTTCTTTTAATTGTTTAATGTGTTCCTCTGCTCTAGAAACTTGACTTTCTGCTTGGTGAATAGGCATCTCTACACACAAAGTTGGTAAGCCTGTTCTCGCGCATAAAGTTGAGGTTAATGCAGAATCTATTCCACCAGAAACTCCAAGTACAAATCCGTTTGCTTTTGCATTAGTTGCATATTCCTTTAACCAATTTATAATATATTCTGCTACTTTTTTAGTGTTCATTGACAAACTATTTTAGTATTTTTAACGTTCTTTAATCTAGAGACTAAGATACAAAGAATATGAGATTTTATTTAATAGTTTTAATAGTTTTACATGTGTTTTTTTCATGTTCTGATAAAAATACGAAAGAAATTGATGTTTCCTATATTGATGTTGATTTTACTGTACAAAGATATGAAGTGGATTTTTATAATGCAAACAAAGAAAACCTTCCAGAAGTAAAGCAAAAGTATCCTTATTTATTTCCAGTTGAGTTTACTGATAGTTTATCATACGAGAAAATTAACGACAAACAAGAACAAGAATTATTTACCGAAACTCAAAAAAAATATAAAGATTTTTCATCAGAAGAAACTCAATTATTATCACTTTTTAAGCATATAAAATATTATAATACTTCTTTTCAAGAGCCAGATATCGTAACGATGTTGACGAATATAGATTATGATAATAGAGTCATTTATGCGGATAGTTTATTGCTGATTTCTTTGGATGTTTATTTAGGAAAAGAGCATAAATTTTATGGAGATTATCCAAAGTACATTAAAGATAATAACACAAAAGATTACATTATTGTGGATGCTGCAAAGGCTATTATAGGTCAACAAGTTTATCCCTCTACGGATAGAAGTTTTGTTAGTAAAATGATTTTTGAAGGAAAAAAAATGTATTTATTAGATTTATATTTACCATTAATTTCTGATAACAAAAAAATAGGATATTCTCAAGATAAATTTAAATGGGCAACTTCAAATGAAGAGCAGGTTTGGATGTATTTTATAGATAAAAAATTATTGTTTAGTACAGATACTAAACTAAATAAAAGATTTCTTGAAAACGCACCATTTTCTAAGTTTTATACCGAACAGGATAACTTAACTCCAGGTAAAATTGGAGTTTGGATTGGATGGCAGATTGTAAAATCATACATGAACCATAATGATGTATCTTTGCAAGAATTATTAAAAATAAACGAATCAGATTTATTTAATAAATCTAAATACAAACCTAAAAAATAATGGCAGTTAAACACAATTCTGAAATAACTTTTAAAGTTGGTTTAGACGAAAATAAAGTTCCAGAAGAAATTTCTTGGACTGCAAAAGATGGTGGAATTGATAATGAAACTTCAAAGGCAATTATGATTTCTGTATGGGATCACAAGAAAAAAGATACTTTAAAGATGGATTTGTGGACAAAAGATATGCCTGTAGATGAAATGAAACAATTTTATCATCAAACATTAGTGTCTATGACAGATACTTTTGAAAGAGCAACAGATGATCAAAAAATGACTGCAACAATGCGTGATTTTTGCGAGTATTTTGCTGAAAAGCTCGAGCTTAAAAAGTAACTTTTAAGTGTTTTTTATTTTATTTATGATGTAATTATAGTCTTCAATGTTATTTACAAAATCAATTTCTGATACATCAATAATTAAAACATTAAGGTCTTGTTGGGTGTTTATAAAATTTTTATAACCATCATGAATTTTTTGTAAGTACCCCGCTTCAATATTTTGTTCATATTCTCTTCCACGCTTTTTTATATTCTCTAAAAGTCTATCTGTATTTTGATATAGGTAAACATATAAATCGGGTTTTGTAATTTCTTTGTACATTACGTCAAACATCTTTCTATACAATAAATACTCATCCTTTTGTAAAGTAATTTGAGCAAAAATCAAAGATTTAAAAATATAATAATCAGAGACAATTAGGTTTTTAAACAAGTCTAATTGTGCTAAATCGTCAGATAATTGTTGATATCTGTCTGCTAAAAAACTCATCTCTAAAGGAAAAGCAAAGCGCTCTTTATCTTCATAAAATTTCGGTAAAAAAGGATTCTCAGCAAAACGTTCTAAAATAATTTTTGCATTAAACTCATCAGACATTATTTTTGATAATGATGTTTTACCTGCGCCAATATTACCCTCAATAGCAATATAGTTGTACTTTTCTGAAATAGGAATTGGTCTTTTTAGTTGCGTTTTAATTAATGAAATTTCTGAAGAATCATCACAGTTTTGTAAACAAATAGAAAGGTCTTTTTTTTCAATAGGATGCATTATGTTACCTGCAATTTCAACTAAAGGTGCTAGCACAAATTTACGTTCTAACATTTTTGAATGAGGAACAATTAGTGTTTTAGAAAAGATGATTTCATCATCAAATAACAAAATATCAATATCAATATTTCTATCTATATATTCTGATGTTTCCTTTCTTTTTCGACCTAATTCTAATTCGATATTCAATAGAATACTCATCAGTTTCTCTGGTTGGTAGTGAGTAGTAACTTTTAAGCAAGCGTTAAAAAAATCATCACTATCAAAACCCCAAGAAGCAGTTTTGTACACTGAAGATATTTTTTGTATTGCACCTACTTTATTTGCAATTAAATCTATGGCATTTTGTAGGTTATCAATTTTGTTTCCTTGATTAGTCCCTAAAGATAAATATGTAATGCGTTGTATTTTCATAAAATGGTTACAAAGAAAATAAAAGCATTTTATAAAATAGCTATAAACAAAAAAAAATCGCCAAAATATTTTGGCGATTTTTGATATGTATTAAAAAAAGAGCTTATTCTTCTTTTCTTGGTTCTCTAGGTTTTCTGTCGTCACGTCCGCGATTATCTCTACTTCTGTTATCACGTCCACCAGAACGTTTATCATCTCTTGGTGGTCTTGCTACATATCCTTCTGGTTTAGGTAAGATAGCTTTTCTAGAAACTTTCTCTTTACGAGTTCTTGGATCTAAGCCAAAGTATTTTACATCTAAAACCTCTCCCATTTTAACAACGTCAGATACATTATCTGTACGTTCCCAAGCCAGTTCACTTACGTGTAATAAAACTTCGTTTCCTGGAGCTTCTACGTATTCTACTACAGCACCAAAATCTAACATTTTTATTACTTTTACTTCGTAAACGCTACCAACAGTTGGTTTAAACATCATTGACTCAATACGAGTAATTACTTTTTCAATACCTGCTGGGTCTGTTCCTAAGATTTCAATAATTCCTTCTTCAGTTACAGCATCTTCAGTAATCACAATTGTAGTTCCTGTTTCTTTCTGTAATTCTTGAATATGTTTACCTCCTGGTCCAATAAATGCACCAATTAATTCATTAGGTATGCGTCTATTAATCATTTTAGGTGCATGTTCCTTAACTTCTTCGTTTGCAGAAGAAATAGTCTCAGTTATTTTTCCTAAAATATGTAAACGACCTTCACGTGCTTGTTTTAGTGCATTCACTAAAATTTCGTAACCTAATCCTTTTACTTTAATATCCATTTGACAAGCAGTAATTCCTTCAGAAGTACCTGTTACTTTAAAATCCATATCTCCTAAGTGATCTTCATCACCTAAAATATCAGACAATACAGCGTATTTCCCAGAATCAGCATCAGAAATTAATCCCATTGCAATACCAGAAACTGGTCTTATCATTTGTACACCAGCATCCATAAGTGCCATTGTTCCTGCACAAACAGTCGCCATAGAAGAAGAACCATTAGATTCTAATACTTCAGATACAACCCTTACAGTATAAGGACAGTCAGCAGGAATCATTCCTTTTAAACCACGTTGCGCTAAGTTACCATGTCCAACTTCTCTACGAGATGTTCCACGAATCGGTCTAGCTTCACCTGTACAAAAAGGAGGGAAATTATAATGTAAATAGAAATTTTCTTCACCTTCGTAAGACGGCATATCTATTTTATTTGCATCTCTAGAAGTTCCTAAAGTAACGGTAGCTAAAGCTTGCGTTTCTCCACGGGTAAAGATCGAAGAACCATGCACTGATGGTAAATAATCTACTTCTGACCAAATTGGTCTAATTTGGTCTGTCTTTCTACCATCTAAACGTAACCCTACATTTAAGGTTAAATCTCTAATCGCAGCTTTTTCGGCTTTACGATAATAATCAGAAACTAAACCACCATAATCTGCTAATTCTTCTTCAGAAAATGTAGCTTTAATGTCTGCTTTTATTTCTTTAAATGCGGCAGTTCTTTCATGTTTAGCAGATCCAGCTTCAGCGATAGCATATACTTTATCGTATGCCATATCATGAACTTTTTTCTCTAAATCTTTATCTTCTCTTGCACCTTCATATTCACGAACTTCTTTCTTTCCGAATGCTTCTGCTAATCTTATTTGAGCTGCACATTGAACTTTAATAGCTTCGTGTGCAAACTTAATAGCGTCAGCCATTTCTTCTTCAGAAATTTCATCCATTTCACCTTCAACCATCATTACAGAATCAGCGGAAGCTCCAATCATCATATCGATGTCAGATTCTGCTAATTGAGCTCTAGTTGGATTAATAACAAATTCTCCGTTTATACGACCAACTCTAGCTTCAGAGATTGCGCATTCAAAAGGGAAATCTGATAATTGAATCGCTGCTGATGCTGCTAAACCTGCCATTGCATCAGGCATAACGTTTTCGTCATGAGACATTAACTGAATCATTACTTGCGTTTCTGCTGTATAATCTTTTGGGAATAACGGACGTAAAACACGGTCTACTAGACGCATTGTTAATACCTCACCGTCACTTGGTCTTGCTTCTCTTTTGAAGAAACCACCAGGATAACGTCCTGCAGCAGCAAATTTCTCTCTATAATCTACTGTTAATGGTAGAAAACCAAGATCTTTTTGTTCGTAATTGGAAACCACTGTA
>CEWR01031230.1_pt1 | contig 24064 bp, 23 predicted proteins | sample 356321 | NCBI WGS metagenome assembly CEWR01 (sample SAMEA2621551, study PRJEB7988) | marine metagenome | biome: marine biome (ENVO:00000447); feature: mesopelagic zone (ENVO:00000213); material: "saline water (ENVO:00002010), including plankton (ENVO:xxxxxxxx)" | depth 790 m
GAAAATAATAGATTAAAAGTAAATAAGGACTGCACTTATATTTAACTAAAAACAGCTTTTAGAGTTCTCTAAAAGCTGTTTTTAGTTAAGGATTGAAAAGGTAAAATTATAGCACTTTTCTTATCGTTAATTCTCCTATTACAATTCCTTTTTTTAAGACAGCATCACCTTTATAAATTACTGTTGCTTCTCCATAAGAGCTTACTTTAATTCTTTTAGAAACATTAAATTTAAAAATTCCATCTCCATAAACTGTTAATTTTGTTTCTTCAGAAATAACATCCGAAGCCATTACTTTACTTGCTCCATACGCAGTTATTTTTTGCTTTTGAATACTCCCTTTTTGCATATTTAATAAACTATCGCCATAAATAGAAACATCTAATCGATTCACTTCTAACGTGTTAATTGTAACTTCGGATTTTCCATATATCCTCAAAGTACATTCTCTTTGAACTAAAGGGGTTTGAAAGCTGATTTTTTCTTCACCTCTTAAAGAAAATATTTTTACATCTGAGTAGGTAATAATTACTCTAGCAACCCTGCCCTTGTATAAAGGCACTTTTCTTTCAGCATTTCTAATCACTATCTTTTTACTTTTAGTGTATGTTTTGGCACCCTCTAAATATATTTGAAGTACACCTCTATTTAATTCATATTTAAACTTTTTAACAGGGACATTTATATCTAAAATTTCTATAGTAGGTTCGCTACCTTTTTTAAAGATCACTTCTATATGGGGACTTACAATGATTTTATCAAAATCGGACTCCAATTTTACTGTTGTTTGTGCATTTAAATTACTATTCAAAAATAGTAAAGACATCAAAAAAATAAAGGTTTTAAATTTCATAGTTTTCATTTTGGAATTAGTTTTTAATAGTAGAATTTCAATATACCTTTTGAAATTCTATACAAAAGACTATTTTATTTTCAGTTTGTGACTGTTCTTTAAATTATTTTAAACCTTTAAATATTTATAAAACTCTAAAAGCTGCTTTGCGTTAGGGATTGAAGTGGAAATCCTTTTTTATGCCAGTCCGAATAAATTTATGAAGAATGAATAGATTTGTGTCGAGACCAAATAAAAAAGATTACAATGTAAAGTCCGACCTTTTGGAAACGCTCAAATAATTATTACCTCTTTTTTTAAAACTGTCACAAATTCATTTTATTTTTGTCTTTAAAGAAAAGAACCTAAAAACGATGAATAAAATTACTCTTATAGTTTGCTTACTTTTAATATCAACATTTTCTTTTGCTCAAAAAAACATTGAGGCATCAAGCATTATGAAAGAAATAAAAGCAGGTAATTTAATTTCTTATCAAAATGCAACTATTGTTGGAGTCTTAGATTTAACTTTTATGGAGCAAGCTATCGATAAAATACCAAAGAAAAATAATTGGTTTAATTGGAATTCTGGGAATTCTACAAACAAAATAAAAAAAATAATAGACATAAAAATCTCTTTTATAAACTGTACTTTTAAAGATGATGTTTTAGCCTACATACCTGATGAGGATTCTGGCTACACATTCACTGCTAGCTTTGAAAATGAAGCTATTTTTAAAAACTGCACGTTCGAAAGAAAAGCGATGTTTAAATATTCCCGTTTTGAAAAAGATTCAGATTTCTCTGGCTCATCTTTTAACGATGACAGCACATTTAAGTATGCTAAATTTGATAAAAATATTAGTTTTTCAAACACAAAATTTAATAAAGTTGCTACATTTAAATATGCTAAATTTAGTAAAAATGTAAGTTTCTCAAACTCTATTTTTGAAGATAATGCAACATTTAAATACACTAAATTTAATAATGGTGTTTCTTTTAAAAACACAAATTTCGAGGAGGATTTAAATATTAAATACATGAATGTTTCTGGTGATTTTAATATTACAAATATGAAGGTTGCTTATGGTATAGATTCAAAATACACTAAAATTAATGGTGAAAATTTTAATAAATACTTATTAAGTAGCAAAGAATAAATAACAAAAAACGTTAGTTCTAAATAGGTTGATTTTCTTTTAACCTTTTTTTTTTACAAGTATTTTAGTAACTTGTCAGAAATTAAGTCTTATTTATGTCCCATAAAATTTCTCGCATTTTTGATTTTGCTTATCATCAATTAGAAAACTCCCCACAAGAAAAGTGTTTCAATTATAAAGAAGAAAATGATTGGAAAAGTATTTCTTCACAACAATTTATAACTGATGTAAATAAAGTAAGTAGTTCTTTATTAGCACTAGGCATTAAACCAAATGATAAAATCGCAGTAATTACTACTAATAACAATCCTAATTGGCATATTTTAGATATTGGTATCCTACAAATTGGGGCACAAAATGTACCTTTATATGCAACATTATCAGAAAAAGATTATGGCTATATTTTAAATCATTCTGATGCTAAATATTGTTTTGTTTCTGATGATGATTTGTATGAAAAAGTAAAAGCAGTAGAAGATAAAACACAATTACAAAAAGTCTTTTCTTTAAAAGACCTTACAGTTGATTATGGTTGGAATTCATTCTTAGAAATTGGAGAAAAAGAAAATCACAAATCACAAATAGAAGCTTTGAAAAAAGCAGTAAAACCTGAAGATTTAGCAACAATTATTTACACTTCTGGAACAACTGGCACCCCAAAAGGTGTAATGTTGTCGCATAAAAATATTGTTTTTACAGTTTTTAAAACTGCAAAAGGACTAGACTTAACTCCTGGAAATAATAGAATTATTAGCTATTTACCAATTTGTCATATTTTTGAAAGAAGTGCTTCTTATTATAATCTATATATGGGTTTTGAAATCTATTTCGCTGAAAGTATTGAGAAAATTGGTGATAATATTAGAGAAGTAAAACCTCATTATTTAGCTGTTGTACCAAGGCTATTAGAGAAAATTTTTGATAAAATTGTTGACAAGGGAAGTGCTTTAACTGGGCTTAAAAAACAAATATTCTTTTGGGCATTATCGTTAGGAGAAGAGTATGAACCTTATAATAATAAAAGTTTTTTTTATCATTTTAAATTAAATATTGCAAGAAAGCTTATTTTCTTAAAATGGCAAGAAGCTTTAGGTGGTAACTTACAATTTATGGTTTCTGGGAGTGCCCCCCTACAACATCGTTTAATAAAAGTTTTTACAGCTGCAGGTATTAGCATTTTTGAAGGGTACGGAATGACAGAATCATCTCCTGGAGGAACTTTAAATGACCTTAGAAATAATGGTTTAAAGATTGGCTCGGTTGGTAAAGCATTAGACGGAATAACAATTAAAATTGCTGATGATGGAGAAATTTTAATGAAAGGAGATAATATTATGATAGGGTATTATAAGAATGAAGAAATGACCAAAAAAACCATTGTAAATGGATATTTACACACAGGTGATATTGGTGAAATTGATGAAGATGGATTTTTGACAATCACAGATAGAAAAAAAGAAATATTTAAAACTTCTGGAGGAAAATACATTGCTCCTAGTGCATTAGAAAGCGAACTAAAACAATCTCGTTTTATAGAACAAGTAATGGTTATTGGTGAAGGAGAAAAAATGCCTGCAGCATTAATTCAACTCAATTTTGACTTTATCAAAGAATGGTCTGAACGTCATCAATATGAAATTAAGGATATTTCTACAGATGAAAGACTGATTCAAAGGATTCAAAAAGAAATAGATTTTCATAATCAAAAATTTGGAAAGTGGGAGCAAATTAAAAAATTTGAAATTACTGCCGATGAATGGTCTATAGAAGCGGGTCATTTAACACCAACAATGAAAATGAAAAGAAAGATAATTAAAGAAATATACAAGAATTTACATCAAAAGATATATAATTCCTAAAATATAAAGTCTATAAATAAGTATTTGTTAAATCAATGTAAATTTACTATTTTGCAATGCTACAAAAATAGACCTTATGCCAACAGAAATTACTAGATTATTTGATTTCCCCTACTATCAATTAGAAACTTACAATCTTAAAAAAGCATTTTCCACAAAATACAATGGAAAATGGGAATCTATTTCTTCACAAGAGTATGTAGATAAATCGAATCAATTAAGTAGAGGGTTATTAAAACTCGGCATACAACCAAATGATAAAATTGCTGTAATTTCGACCACAAATAGAACTGAATGGAATATTTGTGATATTGGAATTTTACAAACAGGTGCCCAAAATGTACCTATTTACCCAACAATATCTAAAGAGGATTATGAATATGTTTTAAATCACTCTGGAGCAATTTATTGTTTTGTTTCTGATATCACTATACTAGAAAAATTAAATCAAATTAAAGGAAAGACAAAACTTAAAGGAATCTTTACTTTTGACGATATTACTGATGAAAGAAGCTGGAAAGAAGTTTTAGAATTAGGAAAAGACACAAATAATCAAGACGAAGTAGAGACTAGGAAAAATGCGGTCAAACCTGAAGATTTAGCTACTTTAATTTATACTTCTGGTACTACCGGAAAACCAAAAGGTGTAATGTTATCTCACGGTAACGTTGTGTCTAATGTAATTACAAGTGAAGAAAGTGTTCCTTTAGAGAAGGGAAAAGACAGAGCGTTAAGTTTCTTACCTGTTTGTCATGTTTTTGAGCGAATGATTTTGTATTTATATCAATATTGTGGAACAGAAATTTACTTTGCTGAAGGAATCGAAAAACTAACCGAAAATGCGCAAGATATTAAGCCCAATGTAATGACGGCTGTACCGCGTTTATATGAAAAAATTTATGATAAAATTATTTTAAAAGGTCAAGAGTTAACTGGTATAAAAAAGAAACTATTTTTCTGGGCTGTAAACTTAGGGTTAAAATATGAACCGTATGGAGCAAATGGATGGTGGTACGAAAAACAATTAGGTCTAGCACGCAAACTTATTTTCTCTAAATGGCAAGCTGTTTTAGGAGGAGAACTTAAAATGATGGTTTCTGGAGCTTCTGCATTACAGCAAAGGTTAACAAGAGTTTTTGCAGCAGCAGGAATGCCAATTATGGAAGGGTATGGTTTAACAGAAACCTCTCCAGTAACTTCCGTTAATTTTGTTGAAGAAAATGGTGTAAGAGGTTTTAGAGTTGGAACTGTTGGTAGAGTTATAAGTAATGTAGAAGTTAAAATTGCTGAAAATGGTGAGATTTTAATAAAAGGTCCTAATGTAATGCAAGGGTATTATAAAGATCCTGAAAAAACAGCTGAAGTGATTAAAGACGGTTATTTCCATTCTGGTGATAAAGGAGAAATTGACAAAGATGGCTTTTTAAAAATTACAGGTAGAACTAAAGAAATGTTTAAAACTTCTGGTGGAAAATATGTTGTACCTCCACTATTAGAAGGAGAATTAAAACAATCTTTATTTATAGAACAAGTAATGGTTGTTGGTGAAAACGAAAAAATGCCTGCGGCAATTATTCAACCAAATTTTGAATATTTAAAAGATTGGGCTAAAGAAAATAATATTTCATACAACTCTAATGAAGAGTTAATTACCAACGAAAAGGTATTAGCTGAAATAACAAAAGCTGTAAAATTCTGCAATAAAAGCTTTGGTAATTGGGAACAAATAAAGTGTTTTGAATTAACACCAGATGAATGGACTATAGATGGTGGTCATTTAACACCAACCATGAAAATGAAACGTACAGTGATTAAAAAGGTGTATCAAGATTTATATGATAAAATTTATAGATAATAGAAAAAAACACTCAAAACTTAACTCCCATATTTGGGAGTTTTTTTTGTTCATAGATTTCCCCTAAATCAACAAATATAAAGAGCTACTTTGAACTACTTCAACTCAACTATAATTTCATTTTTTCTACCAATCATGTCATAAGGAGGATTATAACCTAATAAATAAAATTGATCTTTAAATAAGATGTTTTCATTATCTAAAGCTGAAACTAATTTTTTCTTATACTTTTCTATCTTATCAGTATTAGCCCAACCACCAAAACTAATTGCAGCAACTGTTTTTGCAGGTTCTTCTATAAATTTAATTTCTGATTGATTAGGTCTAGGTAAATCCTTAATAGTTAATTTCTTAGGCACCATAAACATCATTGTTATTGAATCTGTCAAAGACATTGCTACAGGTGATGTCATTGAAATTTTTTCATCCTTATCATTATTACCGAAAATATACCCACCTAAAATTGAAAAACCTTTACTTGAGGCACTTTTGTAATCATTAGTCTCTAATTTTACAGATGTAAATAAACTTGCTTCATAATTTCTTATTTCAAAATCGGTATAATCTTTCACAACTATATATGGGTAACTTTCTATTGTAGATCTACTTTTATAAACAAAAAATTGAATTACTAAAAAAATGATAAAAAGTACGCCGACAACAATTCCAAATATTTTCATAAGTATCTATTTTAATGTAATATTTTAAAAAGCAATTCTTTTAAAATATCTTCATGAGTTTGATTGGCACCAACTCCTTTACTTCTAACATCTGCTTCTCTTAAAAAAGCAATGACTTGTGCAACTTTACGCATTGGATAATTTCTAGCAGCGATGAAGTACTCATCTACAAAGTAAGGGTTTACACCCAATGTTTTTGCCACAGAACTTTTAGATTTATCTTTTAATCCGTGAAATAATAAAAGTTGTGTAAAAAAACTATTTAACAACGAAATTGTCATTACTAAGGGATTGTTCTTAGGGTTTTCAACAAAATAATTAATAATTCTATTTGATTTAACAATGCTCTTCTCTCCTACTGCCTTTCGCAATTCAAAATTATTAAAATCTTTAGAAATCCCAATATTATCTTCTATATGCTTGTCATTAATAATCGTTTCTTTTGGAAGAATTATCATTAACTTATCTAACTCATTAGAAATTTTACTCAAATCAGTTCCTAAAAACTCCACCAACATTTGTGCTGCTTTTATCTCAATTTGATATTTTTTTCCACCTAAAACTCTACGAATCCAATCTGAAACTTGATTTTCATACAGTTTTTTACTCTCGTAAATTAATCCTGATTTTGCAATTGCTTTGTGCAGTTTTTTACGTTTATCGAGTTTTTTGTATTTATAATTTAAGACTAGAACGGTAGTTGGCTGTGGATTTTCTGCATAAGAAACTAATTTTTCAATATTTCTACTTAAATCCTGTGCTTCTTTAATAATTAAAACCTGTCTTTCTGCCATCATTGGGTAGCGCTTAGCAGAAGATACAATGTCTTCTATACTTGCATCTCTTCCATACATTACCTGCTGATTAAAGCCTTTATCCGCTTCATCTAAAATATTTTCTTCAATAAAATCAGAAATTTTATCAATGTAATAAGGCTCTTCACCCATTAGAAAATATATAGGTTTTATATTTCCTTTCTTTATATCTGAAACAATGTCTCTAATTTCGTTCATTTTCTTACTTTTGATTGATGCAAAAACTCAACCTACCAACTTTTAATTTCAAATTCAAAAGTAGCGAAAATAAGACGCTTATTTTTGATAAATTAAGAAAAAAATATATGGTTTTAACTCCCGAAGAATGGGTACGTCAGCATTTTATTTATTTTTTAATTGAAGAAAAAAAATATCCAATCAGCTTAATTGCTATTGAAAAGCAATTAACCATCAATAATTTAAAAAAACGAAGTGATATTTTAGTTTTTAATACAGATGGAAAACCTGAAATTATTGTTGAATGTAAAGCTCCTTCTATAAAAATAACCCAAGATGCTTTTGATCAAATTGCACGTTATAATTTAAAACTAAAAGCCAACTATCTGATAGTCACCAACGGTTTAGAACATTTTTACTGCAAAATGGATTTTAAAAAAGAGACCTATGTTTTCTTAAAAACGATTCCTGATTATAAATAATAAACCCTATCTTTATTAATAAAACTTTAGCCTTAAACTAATTTATAAACTGTAAATTCGCATACTTGAAGATAGCAATTGTCATATTAAATTGGAATGGTCAAAAACTGTTAGAGCAGTTCTTACCATCTGTGGTAGATTTTAGTTCGAAAGAAGCTACTATTTATATCGCAGACAATGCATCTACAGATTCTTCAATCAAATATGTTAGATCATCTTTCCCATCAATTAAAATTGTTGAAAACAAAATAAATGGTGGTTATGCAAAAGGCTATAATGACGCTTTAAAATCTATTGATGCTGATATTTATTGCTTATTAAATTCTGACGTTGAAGTTACCCAAAATTGGTTAAAACCTATTATAGATATTTTTAAAAACGAAAAAAATACGGCTATTATTCAGCCAAAATTGTTAGATTTTAAAAATAAGACAAAGTTTGAATATGCTGGTGCTGCCGGTGGTTTTATAGATTTATTTGGATATCCTTTTTGTAGAGGACGTGTGTTTAATCACTTAGAAACTGATAAAGGCCAATTTAATGATGTAAAAGAAATTTTTTGGGCTTCTGGTGCTTGTTTATTTATACGTGCTAAAGTGTATCATCAGTTAGAAGGTTTTGATGAAGATTATTTTGCACATCAAGAAGAAATTGATTTATGTTGGAGAACCCAAAATATCGGCTATAAAATAAAATATGTAGGAAGTTCTCTTGTTTATCATGTTGGTGGTGCAACCTTACAACAAGCTAATCCTCATAAAACGTTCTTAAACTTTAGAAATAGTTTATTAAATGTGGTTAAAAACGTGCCAAAAAAGTGGTTTTTATTTGTGATCTTTTCACGTTTACTTTTAGATGGGATTGCTGGAATAAAATTTATGATTGAATTAAGACCAATACACACTTGGGCAATTATTAAAGCACATTATAGCTTTTACAAAAACCTTAATAGATTTTTAAAAAAACGAAAAAAACTATTAAAAAAGGAAGGTTATAATCTCCACACTAGTATTGTTTGGCAGTATTTTGCTCTAGGTAGAAAGAAATTTCATCAATTAAAATAATTGATTTATAACAAAAAAAACTTCTACAAGCTCAATCAAAAAAAATAAATATAGATTCAAAGTAAGAGCCTGAATTTAGTATTTAAAGCTTAAAGTATATCTAAACTTCCTTTACCTTCTCTAATTACTTCAGGATAACCATCTGTTAAATCAATAATTGTGGATGCATAATTATCTCCATAACCACCATCAATGACAACATCTACAAGATGATTCCATTTTTCGAAAATTAATTCAGGGTCTGTTGTATATTCTAAAACATCATCATCATCTCTTATAGAAGTTGAGACAATGGGGTTTCCTAAACTTTCTACCAAAGCTCTTGCAATATTATTATCTGGAATACGAATCCCTACAGTTTTTCTTTTTTTAAATGCTTTTGGAAGATTGTTACTTCCTGGTAAAATAAAGGTGTATGGTCCTGGTAAAGCACGTTTTAAGAGTTTAAATGTTGTTGAATCTATTTGTTTTATATAGTCAGATAGATGGCTTAAATCATTACAAACAAAAGAGAAATTAGCTTTTTCTAATTTTACACGCTTTAAAAGTGCTATTTTTTCTAAGGCCTTTGTGTTTGTAATATCACACCCTAGACCGTAAACAGTATCTGTAGGATAAATAATTAATCCTCCATTTTTTAAAATTTTAACAACCTTATCTATTTCTTTCTGATTAGGGTTATCATTATATAATTTTATAAACTCTGCCATAATATAAAAATACAAAAAAAACCCAACTTGAAAATACACCAAATTGAGTTTTTTTTTAAGGGGAAGTTTGAAGTTATTAAGTTTTATCTACTAATCTAAATCCTTCTCCGTGGATATTTAAGATTTGTACATTTTCATCCAATTTTAAGTACTTTCTAAGTTTTGCGATATAAACATCCATACTTCTAGAAGTAAAGTAGTTATCATCTCTCCAAATTTTAGTTAGTGCTAATTCTCTTGGCATTAAATCATTTTTGTGAATTGCTAACATACGTAACAATTTACTTTCTTTAGGTGACAGTTTTATTGGTTCTGCATCTTTACCAACAGATAAGTGACGTAATTTAGAATTGAAGAAAAATGAACCAATATTAAATTCAAATTCTTCTGTTTCTTTGGTTTTATCACTTTCTTTTCTTTGTAAAATTGCTTTAATTTTATACAATAAAACCTCTGAATCGAAAGGTTTGTTTAAATAATCATCTGCACCTACAGAATATCCTTTTAAAACATCTTCTTTTAATGTTTTAGCCGTTAAAAAGATAATAGGCACTTCTTTATTAGTTCCTCTAATATCTTGTGCTAAAGAAAAACCATCTTTTCTAGGCATCATTACATCTAGAATACATAAGTCATAATCACTGTTCTTAAACATAATTAAACCTTCTATACCATCTTTTGCGTGTGTAACATTATAATCGTTTAACGCTAAATAATCTTTTAAAACCGTTCCAAAATTTGGATCGTCTTCTACTAATAAAATCTTTTTACTTCCCATTTTGTGTATTTTTTTTTAAATTAAAGGTAATTTTACTGTGAATATGCTTCCTTCTCCTTTTTCACTTTCAACGAAGACTGTTCCATGATGTTTTTCAACAATTTCTTTTACGTATGCTAATCCTAAACCGTGACCTTTAACATCATGTATATTTCCTTTTTGTTCTCTATAAAATTTATCAAAAACTAATTTAATTGCAACTTTACTCATCCCAATTCCATTATCTTTAATTTTTATTACAAAAAACTTATTTGTACTTTCAGTATAAACTTCAATTTTAGGGCTTTCTTTCGAATATTTTATCGCATTTTCTAACATGTTTACAAATACGTTCGTTAAATGAAATTCGTTCCCAGAAACTTCTGAAGTAATCGCTTCGAAATGAGTTTCTATCGATCCATTTCTATCATTAACTAACAAACTAACATGGCTAATTGCATCTTCTATTGTATCATGAATATCAATGATATCCTTACTAATATCTAATTGATTTTTTTCTAATCTAGAGATACGCAGTACATTTTCTACTTGAGTATGCATCCTTTTGTTCTCATCACGAATCATCTCTATATAACGTAAAACCTTTTCTTTATCATTAATAATTTTAGGGTTTTTGATAGAATCTAAAGCTAAATTTATTGTGGCAATTGGCGTTTTAAATTCATGAGTCATATTATTTATAAAATCGGTCTTTATTTCTGAGATTTTTTTCTGTTGAATTAACTGGTACAATGAGCTTGAAAAGGCGGTTATAATGATAAAAATAAAAAATAAAGAAAGTAAGAGAATATTAGATATTCCTGATAAAATAAGTTCATTCTTCCCTGGAAATGTTATGTATAAGAAGTATTCAGGTTCATTATCAGAATTATAAAATAACGGATAAGGATAGCTATCTTTGATATTGATTGTATAATAACCAGATTTTAGCTTTGTAGCTAATCCATCTTTACTGTACACACCATACTTAAAATCTAAATTAATAGTTCTTTTATTTAACTCGTCTTTTATAGTTTCGTTCAACTCCCTATTACTTAATCTTTTATGAATTGGTTTAATTCTATTATAATCTTTAAACCAATCAGTAAACTGACTTTTCTCAATACCGGTTTGTCTTTTAGTAAACGAGTATCTTTTTTCATCTATATTCGAGAATAAATTATCTGGCCCTTTGATTAATTTAGATTGAAAGAAGTCTTTTTTACCTGTTACTCTTTTAAAGATAAGAGAGTCATTCCCTAAAAAATCTGCAGGAATTTCAAAGTTTTCTTCTAAAATAGTAGATCCAAAAGAAATTTTTTGATTATTTATTGTGTCAATTTCTTGAAAAAATAAACTCTTTATTTGAGCATCATTTGCTAAAACAGCATTTTCAATAATACTTTCAAACTTTTTGTCAAAAAGATCTCTCTCTTTTTCATTAATTCTTTCCGATACACTTCCTAAGGATTTTTGGACGTCATTCTTAAATTGCTCTTTTTTACTTTCGACCGCATTGTTTATCCAATATAGTTGTACAGCGATAATTCCAATCAAGGAAATACTCATTAAAAAAACAATAAGAACAAACATTTTCTTACCCATCAATCAAAGTTAAGCTTTTCTTAATCTTAAATTAACGTTTTTAAAGTAAATTAACAAATTTTCTTTAATTTTATGATCTTTTTAACACAATCACTGAAGATATTTAAATAAAATATGTTTTTTCTGTTAAAATATTATGGATTTTATTTACTTGATTTTTAGTTTCATCAAGGTTTTCATTATAAATAATGTAGTTAGATTGCACTATTTTTTTAAAGTCATTCCATTGATTATTCATTCTACTTTTAACATCTTCTTTTGTAGATGAATCTCGTAAAATAACACGTTCAATTTTAGTCTTTACGTCTGCATATACTGTAATGATAAAGTCACAAAACAGGTTGCTTTTACTTTCAAATAAAATTGCGTTTTCATAAATAATATATGCTTTATGAGCATTTAACTCAACAAAGTCTTGAAAATGCTTTTTAACTTCTGGGTGAACAATAGCATTTAAAACTGATAGTTTTTGTTTATCATTAAATACAATTTCAGAAATATATTTTCGATTTATTTTTTGATTTACAAAAGATACTTCTCCAAACTCTTTGATTAGTTTGTCTTTAATAATTACTGATGAGTTCATTAGTTTTTTAGCTTCCAAATCAGCAATGTAAACAACTACATTATCAAACTCTGAAAAGAATTTTGCAACTGTGGTTTTCCCACTTCCAATGCCACCTGTTAAACCAATAATCATAAGTTATTTTTGAATTAAAAAATCTATTTTTTTAGGAATAATCTTAATACTTTTTATAAAATCTGGTGCTAATATAACTTTGGGTATTAAATAACCTAAGTTATTTTTCTCAGAAGTCAAATAATCACATTCAACCTTAAAAGAAGCTTCAGAAATTTTCGAAAAATTAGATAAAGCAACCACAAAAACGATTTCTACTTTTTCAGAAAGTGTTGTTAAGTTAATATCTTTTGGAAGGTTTTTAGTTGTAAATGGTACCTGCAATTTACCTTCTGTAAACTTATCTACACTTCCAGAAATTGTAGTTTTTAAGTCGCTAATCTTAAAGTTATTATTTGATTTTAAGATGGTTACTTCTTCTGAAAAATCAGATTTCACGTCTTCTAACTTCAATTTACTTAAACCTAAATAGTTAGTTTTTTCAACTTGAGCTTTTGGTCCTGAAATAACAATTGAATCTGGTGAAATTTTTATTTTATTTAAAAGATCATAACCAACATGATAATTAATATCTAAATTCGGCTTTAAAGCTACTTTTTTTGAAGTTAAAAGTCCTAAGTTCAGATAAATAGTATCTTGAGCGATCTCTTGTAATTCAACACCAAAAAGTAATTGTTTTTGAATTTTCATCACTTGATTCTTTGTCAAAAAATAAAACTTAAAATGCTCTTTTCTTTGTAATTTTGAAGCTTCTAATTGTATTTTTTTATTTCTAAAATTAGATCTAAGTATCTTAAAACCTGAAGCTTTTACAGTAATATCGATTTTATTAATTGGTGCTTCTTGCAGTAATTTATTTTGAGGAATGTTCTTATAAATTACAGCATAGGTAATAACTGTAGTATATTCTTTAGAAAAGGTAATTAGCAACCAAATTAAAAAAGAAGCTACTAAAAAACTAATAAAAGTTTTTGATATTTTTCTGGAAGTTTTCACTTATGATTCTGAATTTAATTGCAATCTAATGAAAAGTAATAAACAAAAAAAATGAGCTTTCACTAATTAAAGAAAAGCTCACTTATAAAAAATTTAAATACTTTATTTTTTAACAGCTGGTGCTAAATATTTCTTACTTAATTCCATAGAAATTGCAGAACGTTCAAATTTAATTTTACCTGCTCCAGTTTCTATCGTAACAGTATTATCAGCAGCATGTAATTCTACAATTTTACCGTGAATACCACTAGAAGTAACAATTTTTGTTCCTTTTTTAATTTCTGTTTGAAAAGATTTTTCTTTCTTTTGACGATTCATTTGTGGTCTTATCATAAAGAAATATAAAACCCCTATCATTGCTACAAAGGGTAACATTGATGCTAAACTTCCTGTATCAAATTGTAATACTATTATTGAAAACATATTTATATTTTTGCTTTTGGGGTAACCATTCCTTTAATTGTTAACCTTTCTTTACCAGATACTGTGTTGGTCGTTAAAGTTACTGTTTTTTGTTGTCTGTTTGGTTTCCCGTTTGTATTAAATTTAACTTTAATATCTCCAGTTTCTCCTGGCTTTATAGGTGCTTTTGGCCACACAGGAACTGTACAACCACAAGTTGCTTGTGCATTTGTAATTACTAAATCTGTTTTACCAGAATTGGTTACCTTAAATACTGTTTCTACGAAATCTCCTTCATTTACAGTACCAAAATCATATACTTGTTTGTCAAAAGAAATAGAAGCTGTACCTTTTTTTATCTCGATATCTCTAAACTTAGCTTTGCTTAATTTTTCTATATCTACTTTTCCTTTTGCTGCTACATTACTATCTGCACAAGAAATAAATACACTTGCAGAAATTATAAATGCAACTAAAATCGTTAATTTTTTCATATTGTTTAAGTTTTTGTAAAAATACTAAATTAATTTGCTAAAACAAAGACTTACAATAAACCTCTACCTATTTTAACAATTCTTTTATTACTAATAAATTCTTTACTGATCTTATCTAAAACTCCGTTTATAAAATAACTGCTTTTTTCTGTAGAGTAATCTTTAGAAATTTCAATGTATTCGTTAATAGTGACTCTTGTTGGTATTGATGGAAAATTAAGAAACTCTGAAATTGCCATTTTAATCAAAATCATATCGATATCTGCTATTCGATCCGTTTCCCAATTTGGAGTTTTTTCTGCAATATCTTCTTCGTACGTTTTGTGTTTTAAAACCGTTTTCCTAAATAATGCTGATACAAAATCTTCATCATCTTTGTCTTTATATAAACTGCCTACTACAAAAATCGCATTCTCTTTATATTTACTTAAAGATTTAACAACCCAAGTATTTACGAAAGGAATATCATCTACCCAAGAAATCATTTCACCTTCATAATACTCAGCTAATTTTTCATTAGGAGCTATAATTTCCTTAAAGAAATCAATAACAAAGGCTTTGTCTACTTTAAACGAATCTTCAACTGTGTCAATATATTTTTTATATAAATCACTTGTTAGTAATTCTTCAAAAATAATTTTTACATATTCGTCATTTGATTCCCAATTTTTAAGATTATTCAACTCAATATAGCTCTCAACACTAATGCTTTCTGCAATTGCGTTAATAAATTTATTTTCGATAAACTTAGTATTGGGTCTTAAATCTTCTTTTGTTGCAAGAATTTTCTTTTTGGAAAGTGCTATTTTTTTTGCAGCTAATTTTTGGACTTCAACCAAAAGCTGAAGGTTTAAAACGTACAAATCAAACATTTTTAAAACACTATGTTTTAAGAATTTTTCTTCTCTAATGATATCATCATTATGAGATTGCTGCATAGCATATACAGATTGCATTACTTTAACTCGAATATGTCTTCTGTTAATCATGGTAAAGAACTTATATAAATTATGTTTTTTTGCTTTGCAAAAGTAGTCTTAATTTAGTTTTTCATCGCTCCTTTTTTAATTCTTTTTTAAGAAAATTTATCTTTCTGAAACTCGTATATTCGTACTCTATTTTTTAACTCAAATTTTCTTTGAAAGCACTACAATATTTAAACAAATATTTTTCTAAATACAAATGGCGTATTTTAATAGGATTAATAATTACAATAATATCAAAATTGTTGTCTTTAAAAATTCCGCAAATAATTAGAGATTCTCTTAATATTGTAGAAGACTATCATAATGGTGTGGTTACTGATATTGCTTTAGTTAAACATCGACTATTAATAAATGTTCTTATAATTATTGGAATTGCTTTATTAGGTGGATTTTTAACTTTTATAATGCGACAGACAATTATTGTTACTTCTAGACTAATAGAGTTTGATTTAAAGAATGAAATCTATCAACAATATCAAAAATTATCACTCAATTTTTACAAAAAAAATAGAACGGGTGATTTAATGAATAGAATTAGTGAAGACGTTTCTAAAGTTAGAATGTATGTAGGACCTGCAGTGATGTATAGCATGAATATGATTGTGCTTTTTACCGTCGGATTTTCACAAATGGCACAGGTTGATTTAAAACTAACCTTATATACCTTAATTCCTTTTCCTCTTTTATCAATATCTATCTTTGTTTTAAGTAAAGTTATTCATAAAAGAAGTACTGTTGTTCAAGAGTATTTATCAAAATTAACGACCTTTAATCAAGAGTTTTTCTCAGGAATAAACGTTGTTAAATCTTACGGAATTGAAGCTTCTATCATTAAAGATTTTGACACAATTTCTGACGCCAGTAAAGACAAAAATATTCACTTACATAAAGCAAATGCACTCTTTTTTCCGTTGATGCTTTTACTGATTGGAATTAGTAATTTATTGGTAATTTATGTCGGAGGAAATCAATATATAAATGGCGAAATTCAAATAGGTGTCGTTGTTGAATTTATGCTCTATGTAAATATTTTAACTTGGCCAGTTGCTGTTGTAGGTTGGGTAACATCTATGGTTCAGCAAGCAGAAGCATCACAGGCAAGAATAAACGAATTTTTAAAGCAAGTTCCTGAAATTCAAAATAACAACTCTTTATCTACAGAAATTAAAGGAAAAGTAACTTTTAAAGAGGTTACTTTCACCTATGACGACACAAATATTACTGCCTTAAAAAATATAAATTTCACTGTTAACTCTGGAGAAACACTAGCAATATTAGGAAAAACAGGTTCTGGTAAATCAACTATTATTGAGTTAATAACTAGACTCTATGACACAAAAGAAGGATCTGTTTTACTAGATGACCAATCGATTAAAGAAGCAAATTTAAATGATGTTAGAAGTCAAATTGGTTTTGTACCTCAAGATCCATTTTTATTTTCTGATACAATTGGTAACAATATTAAATTCGGAAAAGAAGATGCTAGTGAACAAGAGATAATAGAAGCTGCAAAAAACGCTGTTGTTCATGATAATATTATTGAATTTACAAATGGTTATAAAACTATTCTTGGAGAACGTGGAGTTACTTTATCTGGAGGTCAAAAACAACGAGTTTCTATCGCAAGAGCAATTATAAAAAATCCTAAGATTTTAATTTTTGATGATTGTTTATCAGCAGTAGACACAGAGACTGAAGAAAAAATACTATCTAATTTAGAAAAAGTTTCAAAAAATAAGACTACATTTATAATTAGTCATAGGGTTTCATCAGCAAAAAATGCTGATAAAATTATTATCTTAGACGAAGGAAAAATCACACAAGAAGGAACTCATAACCAATTAATAACACAAGAAGGCTATTACAAAGAATTGTACGAACAGCAACTTTTAGAAAAAGAAATTTAATCTTTAACATTGCTACGTAAAATATTTTGTTAGATTTGTTAAGTAAAAAAACACAATTTATAATTACTATTTTAAAAGAATTATGGCAGAAAGAGCAGAGAGAGCAGAGAGAATTGAACAAGAAGAGATTTTTTCACAAGTATTAAGAGCTGGAAGAAGAACCTATTTTTTTGACGTTAGAGCAACAAAAGCAGATGATTACTACTTAACAGTAACAGAAAGTAAAAAATTTACCCATGATGATGGTTCTTTCCATTATCAAAAACATAAAATCTACTTATACAAAGAAGACTTTACGGATTTTCATGAAATGTTAAGTAAAGCTACTGATTACATAATTAACGAAAAAGGAAATGAAGTAATTAGCGAGCGTCATCAAAAAGATTTTAAGAAAGAAGAAATCATAACAGAAGAAACTCCTTCTACAGATAGTTTTACAGATGTTTCTTTTGACGATATATAAACGTATTAGATCTTCTTTAAATTAATTAGTAAGAACTTTTTAATTCAAAGAAACAATTTTAATTCAGATTCAATTTACACTGAGAAAATCGTAAACTTAAATGTTTACGGTTTTTTTTATAAAACACGTTTCATAACTTTACTTTTAGAAACGGTTTCTTCCCACTCCTTTTTTGAATTACTGTCTTTTGTAATTCCACCACCTACAAAAATTGATACATTATTTTCTATAATATTCATGCATCTTAAATTGACAAATAAAGAAGAACTCTTAGATGCTATTTTATTCTTTTGAAAGTTTAATTCACCCAAAAAACCAGTGTAAAAACTTCTATTATACTGCTCATTTTCTAAAATGAATTTTTTAGCATTTTCTCTAGGCAATCCACAAACGGCAGGAGTTGGATGCAGAGCTCTAATTAATGTTTTTAATGTAGAATTCTTATCTAATTCGCCCGAAACCTTAGTGCATAAATGCAATAAGTTGCCCGCTTTTATAGTTTCCTTTTTATCAATTTTTAAGTTTGATGAAATTCCTGTTAATTGACTTTCTATAAAATCTGTTACCAATTGTTGTTCTTCTAATTCTTTACTTTTCCAAACAACATTTTGGGTATTTTTATAAACCTGAGTTCCTGCCAAAGACATTGTTTTAAAAATGTTCTTTTCTATATTTAAAAGTGTTTCAGGAGATGCACCTAACCACAAACCTACTTTGGGATGAAACCAAACATACACAAATGCATTTTTATAACTTTGCAATAATTTTTGATAGATTTTAATCAAATCAAAATCCGTAATTTCAAGGGCTTCTTTTCTAGAGATAACAACTTTTTTTAAATCGTTATTAATAATTTCTCCAATAGTTTTATCAACTAATTTTATATGATGTTCTTTAGAATTCTCATTCATAGAAAATTCGCTCTCTTTAAAGTCAATTGAATCAAAAGAAAGGTCTTCCAAAATAAATTCTGAAGTTTCTTTTGGAAATAAAATTGCTTTCTGTTGATTATCAAAAGGTGCAAAAACAAATCCTTTTTCAGTAAAATCATCTACATAAAACAAAGAGTCATCATTCATAAAAAACCCAGAAATAGCATCGCCATTAGGTTTTCGATACGCTACAAAAGGTGTTTTTTTTGTATAGGAATTGGTTATTTTATTAAAAATTTTCAAGCTATTTTTTATCTAAAACAATGTTCGTTAATTTACAAATAGAAATTAGATTGTCTTGTTCATCAACAATTTTAATTTCCCACAAATGTGTCGTTCTCCCTTTATGGATTGCTCTTGCGACACCAAAAACAACACCCTCTTTTTTACTTTTTAAATGATTAATACTTAGCTCAATTCCTTTTACAATTTTTGTTTGTGTATCAATAAAAAGAGCAGAAGCACAACTACCTACCGTTTCTGCTAAAGCTGCAGTTGCACCTCCGTGCAAAATTCCATAAGGCTGATGAACTTTAGAACTTACTGGCATTTTTGCTGTAACATAATCAGTACCAACATCTACAAACTCAATTTCTAAAGTTTGCATCAAGGTGTTTTTACTAAGATTGTTTAACGTTTCTAACGTTTTAATTTTATCCATAAACATGAAATTTAAATAGTAAAAATACATATAATTTATTGTACTTTTGCTTCAATATTATGATCAATTTTTATGTATAAAATTCGCGTTATTTTAGATACCAAAAAAGATGTAATTAGAACTATTTTAGTTGACGATAACATCAATTTAGAAAATCTACACAAAATTATTACACAAGCTTTTGGTTTTAAGGGGCAAGAAATGGCTTCTTTTTACAGAACTGATGACGAATGGACTCAAGGTGAAGAAATTCCTTTATTCAACATGGCAGAAGCTGGTGAAGAAATTTCTATGAAAACCTGCATTTTAAATGAAACTTTACCTGAAGAAAACAATAAACTAATTTATGTGTATGATTTTCTAAATATGTGGACTTTTTATGTAGATATTATAGAAATATCATCAGAAAAAAGAGAAAACTTACCTCAAACTATTTTATCCGTTGGAGAAATTCCTGAACAAGCTCCAGAAAAAGAATTTATTGCAGAAAAATTAGATAGTGAATTTGGTGATGAAGAAGATATTGATGATGAATTTGGTCATTTTGATGATTTTGATTACAACGAATATTAATAAAATTATTTAAACATTATTACACTTATTTATTAATGTATCTTTTTTAAAATCTAAACTTTTTCTCAATTAAGCATTTACACAATTAAACATTTCTTAAGTAACAAAATTGTAGATTAGTCGTCTTAACGATATAAACGACAAAAAAAATTCTTTGGAAACAATCTTATCTCTTAAAAATCTCGATAAAAAATACGGAGCTATTCATGCAGTAAATAATCTTTCTTTTGATATTCAAAAAGGAAATGTTTATGGGATTTTAGGTCCAAATGGAAGTGGAAAATCTACCACTTTAGGTATTGTGTTAAATGTTGTAAACAGAACTTCTGGTGAATTTTCTTGGTTTAATGGACAATTATCAACGCATGAAGCCTTAAAGAAAGTTGGCGCTATTATAGAACGTCCAAACTTTTACCCTTACATGACTGCTGCTCAAAATTTAGCTTTAATTTGTAAAATAAAAGGAATCTCAATAGAAAAAATTGACGAAAAATTAACGACTGTAAATCTTTTTGAAAGAAGAAATAGTAAGTTTAAAACCTTCTCTTTAGGAATGAAACAACGTTTAGCAATTGCATCTGCTTTGTTAAATGATCCTGAAATATTAATCCTAGATGAACCAACAAATGGTTTAGATCCACAAGGAATTCACGAAATTCGTCAAATTATAAAAAACATTGCAGCAAATGGAACGACTATTTTATTGGCTTCCCATCTTTTAGATGAAGTTGAAAAAGTATGTTCTCATGTGGTAATTATTAGAGAAGGTGTAAAATTATACAGTGGTCGAGTTGATGAAATGACAGCTTCTAGTGGTTTATTCGAATTAAAAATTGATGAAAAAGAAGAGGAGCTAATTAAAGTATTAGAAAATCATGAGGCAGTTGGTAAAGTTTCCAAAGACCATGAAACTTTAATTGCTACTTTAAATAAGGAGATTTCATCTACAGAAATCAATACATACTTATTCAATAAAGGTTTTGTTTTATCCCACTTGGTAAAACGTAAACCAAGTTTAGAACAGCAATTTTTAGATTTAACCAACAACAACTAATCCAATAAAACATAAAGTAATGTTAAGACTACTTACGATAGAATTTCATAAATTAAAATATAATAACGCTAGTAAAATTCTGTCAATTATTTATTTTGGTCTGCTAACATCTATTGCGTTAATTGCTGCCATAAAGTTTGAATTCGGTAATTTTAAATTACATTTAGCAGATGCAGGAATTTTCAATTTTCCATATATATGGCACTTTAACACATATATTGCTGCAATTTTAAAATTCTTTTTATTGCTAGTAATTGTATCGATGATGTCTAATGAATATAGCTACAAAACCCTAAAACAAAACTTAATTGATGGTTTAAGTAAAAAAGAATTTATACTCTCTAAATTCTATACAGTAATCGTTTTTGCTGCAATCTCAACAGTTTTTGTTTTTGTTGTTTCTTTGGTTTTAGGTTTGGTGTATTCTGATTACAATGAGTTGGCAATCATCGTTTCTGATTTAGATTATTTACTTGCTTTTTTTATAAAATTAGTTGGGTTTTTCTCTTTTGGATTATTTTTAGGAATCTTAGTAAAACGTTCTGCTTTTGCAGTTGGAGCTATGTTTGTTTGGTTAATTGCAGAAAGTATGTTTAAAGGGTATTTATACTGGCAATTTAAAAGTTTAGAAAATACAGGAGATAGGGTAGATTCAATAATGCAATTTCTACCTCTTGAAGCGATGACAAACCTAATAAAAGAACCTTTTTCTAGATTAGGTGCGGTAAGGTCTGCGGCAAATACAATGGGCGAGACTTTCACAAAAAGTTATGCTGTAGAATTCACAACAATTCTAATCGTTTCTTTTTGGACTTTTATATTTATTTACTTGTCTTATGCACTGTTAAAAAAGCGAGATTTATAATACTTTTTAGATATATTTGATGTTTGCTTTTAAAACATTAATAAATGAAGAAATTATTCCCCTTTTTTATATTATTCTTTGCATTAAGTGTATTTTCTCAAAAAGAAGCCAATGTTTGGTATTTTGGTGAAAATGCTGGTTTAGACTTTAGTTCAAACCCACCGAAAGCTTTAACAGATGGTCAGCTAAATACTGCCGAAGGATGCTCTTCATTTTCCTCCCCTTCAGGAGAATTATTATTTTATTCTGATGGAATAGAAGTTTTCAATAAAGACCATGAGCTAATGACCTATTCTGATGGTCGCTTGGCAAATGATTTAAAAGGAAATCCATCAAGTACGCAGTCAGGAATGATTATACCCAAACCGGGTTCAACATCAATATATTATTTATTTACTGTTGGTACTGACTTTGTTCCTGCTTCTATAGATCCAAATCCGGGGTTCAATTATTATACAATTGATTTTTCTACGAACCCTTTAGGAGAAATTACGGATGGCCCTGTTAACTTAGCGATCAACCCTAATACAAATGCAGATTTAAGTCTTTTTTGGTCAGAAAAGGTAGCTGCAGTTAAAGGAGTGGGTTGTGACGAAGTTTGGGTTCTTTCTTTTGTCCAGAATACCTTTTATTCATACAAGGTAGATCCCTCAGGTGTTGATGTTGCTGGAGTTGTTACGAGTGTTGTAGATTTTACAGCTTCTGATAAAAGAGGATACTTACAAGTATCTCCTAATGGCGAAAAAATTGCATTTGCTGATTATAACTCAGGTGGAACCAATATAAATGGAAGTTTAGTTTTGTTTGATTTTGATAGTAGCTCAGGTAGTGTAAATCAAAATTCTTCACAAGTATTAATTCCAAGATCTTCTGGACAATCACCTTATGGTGTTGCTTTTTCTCAACAATCTAACAAACTATATACATCAGCCTATAATGGTAGTTTTACAGTATTTCAATTTGATCTTGAAAGCTCAGATATTAGTTCTAGTAGAACCGAAATTATAAATAAAAATGGTTTTAGAGGAGCATTGCAATTAGGTCCAGATGGTAAAATATATGCTTCTATACCAGAATCTAATTTTTTAGATATTATAGAAAACCCCAATGATGCTGGAGCTGACATTAATTATACTGAAAATGCAATTGACCTAGAAACAGGCAGAACAAAACAAGGGTTGCCTCCTTTTTTATCTTCTTTATTATTACCAATAGAAATAACAGATTCCGATACAAATGAAACAGTTAACAATCAAGATTTACAATATTGTTTAGGTGAAAGTAAAACGATTATTCCTGAAATTGTCACAGGTACTACTACTCCAACTTATGAATGGTTTTTTAATAACGGTACATCAACTGTATCATTAGCAACTACAACAAATTTAACCTTAAATAATTTATCTTTTACAGATTCTGGCACCTACTCATTGGTGGTAAACTTAACAGACGATTGTGGAAATATTAAAGAATTTAACGGCACCTTCAATATCGAAATTTTCGAAGCAGCAGCCGCAACAAAACCAGAAGATATTATTTTTTGTGATACAGATAGAAATGGTTTTAACGATTTTGATTTACAAACTGAAAGAAGTTCAGATATATTAAATGGTTTAAGTCCAACAACATTTGACGTCTTGTATTTTGAATCTATGCAAGCTGCAAATGACAATATTACTGGTACAGAATTCCCAAATCCATATCAAAATCCTTCTGCTTTTAGTTCACAAATTATATACGCTAGAGTTCATAATAAAAATGCTCCAGAAGCCTGTTTTGAAATCACTGATTTTAGATTAGTTGTTACAGATTTACCAATTGCAGTTCAACCAGAACCTTATAGAATTTGTGATGATTTAGAAAGTAGCTCTGATACCGACGGCATAATAAATACATTTTTATTAAATACTAGAGATACAGAAGTTCTAGGAACTTTAGATACAAATCAATACAGCATTAGTTATCACACCACTCAAAATGGTGCAGAAATCAACGATGCTTCTACAGTAGTCCCTAAAGATTCTAATCATTCTGTAACAAACTCTGAAACCCTATTTATAAGAGTTGAAAACAAAGACAATTCAGCTTGTTATGA
>CEWR01099249.1_pt1 | contig 24059 bp, 15 predicted proteins | sample 356321 | NCBI WGS metagenome assembly CEWR01 (sample SAMEA2621551, study PRJEB7988) | marine metagenome | biome: marine biome (ENVO:00000447); feature: mesopelagic zone (ENVO:00000213); material: "saline water (ENVO:00002010), including plankton (ENVO:xxxxxxxx)" | depth 790 m
AGGATGGGAGCAACGATTGATGACGAAGTTAATGACAATTTGCCATTTTCCCACGCAGCCGGATACACGGCTGTCGAGAATGTCGATCTGGTTGCTGTTTCAGACTCTATAGCCGAGAAAGTAGAGACTATTCAGAAACGATATAATGTACCAGAAGGTTATACGAACTACCGTGAAATGATTGAAAGGGAACAACCAGATATCGTTAGTGTTGCTACACGCCCAGGATCTCATGCAGAAATCACTATCTTTGCAGCTAAAAATGGGGTCAAGGGCATCTATTGTGAGAAATCACTCTGTTGCTCAATGGCCGAAGCAGATGCCATGGTCGAAGCCTGTACAAACCACAACGTCAAATTCAATTACGGAACGAACCGCCGTTATCAGGCCATATACTGGAAAATGCGTGAGCTAATCGAAACAGGTGAGATTGGTGATCTTCAATGTATCATCTGCCACTGTGGGATCAGTGCAGCCCAATGGATGCACACTCATACTTCAGACATGATGATGTATCTAGCTGGAGATCCGGAAATTGAATTTGTGCAGGGACACATTATAGCCAATGATTCGGATTGGGAAGAGAACCGCCTCAACATTGACCCTGGTATTCCCATGGGATACGTGCAATTCAAAAATGGCATATTTGGTTATCAGCTTGCAGCTGGTGGCTACGAGTTTGAAGCTAGCGGATCAAAAGGCAAACTTCGCATGCTGGCCAATGGATCAGGATTGCAATGCCAAATTGGACATGAGCAACCCCGTCTGATCGAAGGAATTCCACGTCAGCGTGGCACAGTCACCTGTATTCAGAATTTGATACAAGCTATTGAAACAGACAGTCAGACGCTGGGAAATATCCAATTAGCACATCGAAGCCAAGAAATGATTCTGGGTTTCATCGAATCCCATAGAAATGAAGGGAAACGAGTAAAATTTCCATTGGCAGATCGAAACATGTATGTGGGTAAGAAGAATTGGTAACTTTTTGACCTACGGATGGAGATGGCCAGGGTGTATCGATTAACCCCATTGTAAAATCGAAATTAGCAGCGAAAATAAGGTAGGCAATCGCAGATCCGTAACCTAATCTTTAAAGAAGTTTTACCCAATTGAGGGAATAACCAATAGAGCATTCAGGTTACGTTGCGCCCACTGAGAGCCACAAGTCCAAGCTGGTACCAGCAGGAAGATGGTGAAGAAGTGTAATCCTGACCCAAACACATTTCCAAACCCCATGACTCTGAGCTTGGGATTATGCCCAAAATCCGAGAAAGCGAAATCCAAACAGATGTCTATATTAGAAAAGTAGAAAAGCTATCAATACTGACACTCCATGACCAAGCACAGGTAATAGATTCGACATTCTACTCAATTTACACATTCCAGCTCTTAAAATTCACATGCATAATTAGCAGCAGAAAACGGTTTTCAGGAGAGAAATGAAAGTGACAAAAATACGGATGGCTCAGTATGGCACCCAACATGGCCACGCGGCAGGTAAATTACTAGCGATGAACGCTAATCAAAATGTTGAAGTCGCAGGGGTGTTTGAACCCAACGAAGAAAGACGCCATCAACTTCAAAATTCGGATGGGGTTTTCGCTAACTTACATTGGTATGAAAGCAAAAATGAGATGCTGGCTGATCCTAGTATTCTAGCTATTGCTTCGGAAGGCCAAAATATAGAAAGTCTTGAGCAAACTGAAGAAATAGTTAATGCAGGTAAACACGTTTGGTACGACAAACCAGCCGGAGAAAATTGGGAGCGGTGGCAAAGAATTGTCTCTATAGCAGAGAGCCAAAGGCTACAAATTCAAATGGGGTATATGCTACGTTACCATTCTGCCTTTAAGCAGATCGCTGAATGGACCAAGTCCAGTTTTCTGGGGAAGGTATTTTCAGTTCGCGCTCATATGTCAACTTGCCTACCACCAGAGGCTCGATTTACTATCAAACAACATATGGGTGGCATTTTTTATGATCTGGGGGGACACATGTTGGACCAAGTAGTTTGGCTCCTAGGCCGACCGAATAAAGTAACCTCGTTTTTACGCAATGATAGCGATTTGGTCACTGGTTTTTCGGATAACACCTTGGCTGTGTTTGAGTTTCCCAATGCTATCGCTTTTATTGATATTGCTGCTATGGAAACCCAACCGATGGCTCGCCGATTTGAGGTCTATGGTGATCAGGGAAGTGCAATCATTGTTGAACCATTTGAACCAGGAAAAAATATTCGGCTTTGTCTCCAAGAAGCTAAAGAAGGATATACAGCAGGTGCACAGTTAGTAACCACCACAGGTGAAAACAGGGATCAGCTTTACAGGTTGGAACTGGAAGCCTTCCTAGAAGCAATTATGGGCAAAAAACTACCAGATAGACCTTTATCGCACGAATTACTGGTGCAGGAAACTCTGTTACGAGCAACAGGAGCCATTTTAGATTGACGTCTACCAGCTCCATATTTTTATTTTGTTCACCTCGACTTTAAGTCCGATAGATATAAAAAATCATGCATATGTTAGTTATTTAGATGGATATATCTAGCTACCAGAGACTGATGTATACTCAAACGTTGACGAGTTTTCGGCACATATAATTTAAGTTACGATAGCACGGTTATGTCGACCGTTCGAGGCCAGATGGTCATCGAATTGTGAGACTGATGGTGAAAACTGCCAGAACCAACACGATACTGCACCCAACCAATGAGTAGTAAATTTCGGATCAATTAGTTATGATTGTTCCAACCTCCTGCACTTAATCTAATACATGGGGCATTGACTAAGTTTGATTACTCGAGAATCTAAAATCAGCTATTAAAACCCAACAGCTAATTTCAATTATCTAAATGCTTATCCTGCAGTGTTTTATAGTTCGGATCAAGAGTGGTATACTGAACCACGAATCGTTGATTCTGCCTTGGCAACCCTGCCACAATCACCGTATCTGGAGAATCAAGTTCACTGACATGATTGGTTTTGAAAAATTACACCATATTAGAATTTGGTCTTCCCTATTTGAAAATCACCCAAAGCTTTGCTTGCAACTTTGTGGCGGATGATTTGATCTGACAACCAAATAAGTCGTTTGGTGAAAATTGGCCACTAAGCATGAAGTCGAAGAGACCATATCAGATACAAGTTTAACCCGGATACCAGATTTTTCTAGGATCATTGGGAGACCTTTGATAATCCCAAGCTTCATCGATCAATCGAGCGAGATCATAATCCGGTTGCCAATCCAGCAAGAACTTGGCCTTCGTGTTATCCATCCAAGTGCTATGGTACTCAGTCTGCACACCAACACTGGGCAAACCACGGGTCTGTCGCAGATGTTCAGCCACTTGACCATAATCAACTGGTTGATCCATGCAGATGTTGAACAACTGCTGGAAGGCTTTCGGATGATCAAGGGCTTTCAGAATAGATGAAACGAGGTCTTCTACATGTACAAAGTTGCGTTTAACAGGCTGCTCCTCAATATCTAACAACATAGGAATCGTTTGTGACTTCACATATTGATCCGCCTTCTTGATACCAACCAGTTCTATCCAGCGAGGGCCACCAAAAACATCTTCTCCAAACGACAGAGAAAATTTAAAATCATCCTTCTCCATTATCCAAGGAGCGCGTAGGCAACAACCGTTCAAATTATATTGGATATAATACTGTTCCAGCATCACCTCCTCCAAAACCTTGGATAATGCATAACATCCCTGATAGGGCATGTGTTTCTGTTGTTCAGTGACAGGCACAGGATGTGGATAAACAAAGTGTCCCATCGCTGCATCACCACCAACCATTAGAAACTGTTGAAAGTTGGGATTTTGACGACAGTTTTCCAACAACCAAAATAGCCCCTTTACAGTCACGTCAATGACATCATCTGGTGTCTCTTTACAAGTAGCCAAATGCAAAACGTGGGTTATCTCTTCCATAGCCTTATCTACGTCTGCTTTATTAGCTAAACTTCCTTGAACTACCTCTAGCCTATCGGTTGATTCCAGCATCCGATGATGACAGAATGCCCGTAGGTTGCCATCATCTCGTTCAGCAAGGAAACGTTGGATAAATGTCTGGCCGACCTTACCAGTTGCACCCGTAACCAGTATTTTCATCCTTTTACCCCCTTATGATGTTGAATCGGTTTCTACCATTAAGCGCACTGCTAAGCTACCTTGATTTTGGATATTGAATTTTTCCATATAGTCATGTGGATCGAAAAAACAACTGTTATCGTATAAGAACGTGTACTTGCCATCACGGTCCCAACCCAAATCTAATGCCATCTGGTTGAGGTGCCAAAGTCGCCGTCCAGCAGGCCACAGAATCCCATGCTGACAATATGAGGTATCGATAAAGTAACGTCGAAAAGTTTCTCCCCCCGGTTTGGGACGTCGAGCGTGTTGCAACGCTGAATGAACAATAACAAATGATCCAGAAGACAAGTTATCAATTGTAACTGAACCGGGTAGATCTTCATGCATAAATTGCCGGTAGGCATCACGTGCCATAACCCGTTGGTGTGATCCGGGTAAAACCAGTAAATCCCCAATTTCACCATTCAATCCGTCCAAATATATAAACACATGAACCATCAAATGAGAACGGTTGGTTTGCGGCACCTGTTCATAGTCGTGATGCCACGAGACGCCAGATTCCCCTTTCCCTTGCCAGCGAGCATGGATATGATGATGAGTGAAGGTAGTTCCCATCAAATCGGCAACCCGATCAATGACTGTTGGTTCAGAGGTTAGTGGTCCCAACGCGGGAAAAGCTATAAGAGTAGTTTCCCCTTTATTGGTACGGTTGATCATCAGTTGATCCACATCTTCTTTCAACCGTTGATTTAGGTCTTTGTCAAAAAAACCATCGAAGATCAGATAGCCTTCCGAATTAAACTGATCTATTTCGGTTTGAGACAAATAGCAGTTGCCCTTAACCCCATCCTCTGGCATAATTCCCTCCTTAAATAGACGAACTGCACCTAATAACGAAGCAGGCGAACCCGAAACCCCGATATTAACAGCTAGTAAAGTCGTTATAGCTAGATTAAAGTTAGTAGTAATCTGCTGCCTCAAGTTGACCAGCTTGGGCATTCTAACACGATACTGTATTGGGGTAAAGAGCAGAATCTATGACTATAATCAGTACTAACAAATGGCTCGATACACAATAACAAGAGATGTGTCGTTTGGAACCGCAGTGACGGGCATCCACGCCAAGCGAGGGAGAGGTAAATCCGACCATGTCATCACCTTGACAGCCGATCATGTCAGATGATAGCTGGAAACTGAACCTAAAGGCACAAGACTAGTGTGAATTATATGATTTGAATGGGAGCCACACGAAAACCGAACATATTTGACAAACCAAGACAATATGGCTAGGTGTAGGATTATGGCCCACCAGAGATGAAATACTACTGCTAGAAACTCAATATATAGCCCATTAAAGGAGAAATTTTGATGGCAGACAAGAAGCCCAAGGTTCTACTACTATTCGATCAACGTGTTCGAGAGAGGTATATTTCGCCCGACGAACTAGAACGGTTGGAATCTTTTGCCAATTGGAACTGGTTTGAGTGCAATGGTGGGAATATCTATCAAGCCCATGAAAACCCAGAAACTATCCAGAAGCTATGTGAACAAGTGAAAGATGTAGATGGCATGGTGGTCTGTCATGGAGCGCCAAGAGTTAGCGAAGAAATTTTGAATCATGCACCTAATTTGAGAATTATTGGCGAACTAGAAGGCGATCGCTTCGCCGCTCGGATCGACTTGGAAACCTGTTGGCAGCGTAGTATCCGAACGGTAGATACTACACAAGGATCATCCTACCCGGTGGCCGAGTGGGCCTTGGCACTAATCTTGATTTCCCTTCGAAACGCAGGTGCGATGTTCCGAAAAATTACTGCTGGCACCCCTCCTAGTGGAGAGGAAAAGAGTAAGAATCAAAAAATGCTTTATGGCAAACGAGTCGGACTCATCGGCTGCGGACACATGGGTCGCAGACTAATCAAGTTCCTACGAGGATTCGAGGTGGACATATGGGTTCACGATCCATATTTACCGAGAGAAATGGCCGAAGCAATTGGGTTTGTTCAAACTTCACTCGACAACCTGCTCTCTCAGTGCGATGTGGTGGTGTGTGTGGCACCTCTAACACCTAGAACGGAGGGAATGATTGGCAAACGAGAGCTGGATTTGCTCCCATCGGGATCGGCTTTTGTAAATGTGTCGCGCGGAAAAATTGTGGATTCCGAGGCATTAATCGAACGACTGAAACGAGGGGATATCACAGCCGGGATTGAAGCTTTCGACCCGGAGCCAATTCCGGCGGACAGTGAGATCATTGATTTACCTAACGTATTCTTAAGTCCACATTTCGCTGGGCTAACAGGAGACGATTACCCACACTTTTTCAGGCTTATGGTTGATGAATTAGAACGCTTTTTTCAGGGCCACCAAACTTGGTTCGATTTGACAACAAGATCCAAAGCAAATCGGGAAGGGAAGGCCCCCAAATAAGCTCAACCAAGAAAAGACAAACACTAGAGTGTCAGGCTAATTGATTTATTCGCTTTCATCATATATCCGCTGACCAAATAGGAAGGATACCAGATAAGCCTATTCTCTTTTCCTCAACCAACCCCGTGCAATTATCGAAGTTTCCTGTAGGCTTGTTAACCACTTCTCATCACTGGGAACTAAGCCGATCGATTTATTTTCCGATAGATCTCACAAGGTCAATCCCATCCACTTTCAACGCTTCCCGTTGCTTACTTGCAAGTGGATGCATAATACCAGCACCAGCTGGCCAAACCCCCCTCTCTGACTTAACAAATTTGCATAGACGTTGGGCATGAGGTGTCAGGGTTTCCCAAATGGAATGGGGCATGGTTTTTTCAAAGTCTTGGGGAGGACGCCAAGGAGCAGCATACTCAACGTTTGGCAAGGCCCTGACCTCCTTAGAAAGATTTGGTGTCGCTCCATGCCAAGCCCTGTTGTCTCGGAATACACCTGCCCCAGCAGGTGCTCCAACGAGAGTGGACAATCTCATCCACTCGGGTTCATCGACAAGAGGTGGTGGTGACTGTTCCAATGTATGGGTACCTGGAATCTGACGAATGGGACCATTTTCCCAAGAGAGATCCGACATCAAGAAATTGATGGTAACCATTGGGGCGGTCATTTCCATAACTAGTTTTTGGGTAGGAACATTTAGCTCACCTATACTGTTCCTACTGAGTTGTACATCGAGCGCTTCAGCCTGCTGTATACGAGCTTCCAAAAGCTGTTGTGAATCCTTGATATCAGCGTGCAAATGTTGATACTCTATTGCACCAGGGAGACAAAGGTCACCGCCCGAGCCCCAAACCCAATAATCGGAAGATCCAAAGATTTCCGTAAGAATTGGTGTCGTTGTTGGCAAATCAATCATACTAGCCCAGACAATATCGTGTAGCATATGCCTTGAGGCGGAAGATGTACCATAGCTGTATCGATGTGGCAGACGCCCAGTTTCGGCCATGTATTTCCTAGCCCCCGGCCCTGGTATCTCCAAGATCTTCCTTAATACACGGACACAACCTTCTCTAAAACACGACAATTGCTCAGAATTGAGGAGATCTCGCACCACGACAAAACCATCACGATGAAAAACCCTAGCTGCTTTTTTTATTTCGGCCGGCTCACAGATCTCAAGACCACGAATTCCATTGTGTTGACGGAGATGCGCCCGTAATGCTTCAACATTGGGATCACTATAAACCCGACGACTAGCTAATTGAGGTTCAACCATTACACCCCCTCTATTAGCTGAAGAGAGATTGCCAGCCTGGTCAACAGTTTCATTGAACAAGCTGTTTTCATCCCACCCAACTGGTGCCTCCCCATGAACAATAAGACTTTCTAATTCTAATTGCAACTGTAGCTTATTGTCTTCAGCCATTACTTAAACTCCTTATCCACCATCTGTGCTAATGATATGGAAGATATTATGTTTAAATTGTGAATTGAAACGACAAAAACGTGGATTAATTTCATCAGGTACAACACTTTCTGCATCAGATATCCATCTCGACAAAAGGAAAACACTTGTGAATCTTAAGGGTAGGTTGACAATCACATACTTTGGTCACTCTTAATCACGTCTGGGCTAAATCTAACAAGATACCAGCTAACCAAAATTGATCCATGTATTCTAACACCATTCCCATATTTAGGGAAATAGAAGTAAATCCCGATAGTAATATTGGTCACAACGAATGGCGTTAAATGACATTGTATCCTACCACACAACAAGGATTAGCCTGAGACAGACGAGGCCCCCAGCCCTCCTACCTATTGCCATTATATACCTCCCCACTATCCATTAAATCCAACTGCAACCATAGCCTATAGCTCTTTACTCTAATACCGTAATCATGTACAATGCCAACACGAGCACATCAAGTTGATCTCCAACTGATGACACGTGGACGTAACTATGTCATATTCACCCAAGTCATTAAGTTACCTTAATGCTCACACTAGGAACAAAAAACCAGTAGGTTAAGCTGCTAAGCAAGGCCCTTCAGGATTTCCCCTCCAGCCTTATTGAAGGAAATATTGTTACAGTTTTAAGTTAGCCATGCCAGATTATAGTTGTGTGATCAGACGAGTCCACGCTTTGAATTCCCTTCATACCAAATTTGAGAGATTAGGTTCAGCCGCGGGTTGGCCGATCTACGGTATTACACTTTCAAAAAATGATATGCTTCCAAAGATAATGATTCTTGGCGGTATCCACGGAGACGAACCTGCCGGAGTCGAAGCCTGTCTTGCCTTCTGCGATTTGAACCATCAAAATTGGCTTAACACTTTGCAGTTTCACATCATACCATGTCTTAACCCTTACGGTTATGTCCACAACACCCGCAATAATGATCAGGATATCGACATAAACTGGGCTTTTTCCTCAAAAAACCTGCCGGAAATTCAAGCTTTATGCAAATTTGTAAATAATCAAGAATATAAGACCATAATAAGTCTGCATGAAGACTGGGAAAGCCACGGTTACTACATGTATGAATATAGAAAAGATGTCACCACAATCGGTCAAAACATTCTGAAAAGAGTAGCCGAAGTTTGTCCTATTAATCTTGAGAGGGAAATTGATGGCGTTTCTGCTACGAATGGTCTGGTTGACGAACTGGATCTAGAAAAAAGAGCAAAGATACGTGGTCTAGGAATACCAATTGCTTTGTTTCAAGATCACACTACCCGGTTTGTCACAACAGAAACCCCAACATCACTGAATATGACCTGCCGTATTGAGGCACAAGTCACTGCCATTCAGGCAATGATTGAAAATCATATCAGCCTAAAACTGTAAGTAACTCAGTAACCGCTTAACATCCAGCACAATGGTTGTCCTTGTACTAAAAAATTGGACTAATTTGGAAATACACGATACATCGGAATATCGAAAATAACACCAATCAAGCTAAAAGTACAACCACTCAAGTAGTCCCCTAATAACAAACCAATAAAAAAGGGCATAGCTTGGCGGTAAGCGCGAATGCCTCCGCATTGGAGAACTATTTTTTTGAGGCACCAAGAGACACACATCGGGGTCCAAATCAGATCTATAATAAAACTATGCCCAACAGCATAACCAATCGGATGAATCGGCCACCAGAGGAAGTTCGTACGCAGGAACATCAGTAGGAAGGTTGCTAACATTCCTCCACTAATGAAAGGTAGACTATCAAGGCCACTATCAGCTGGATAGTCTAACCACGCTCGCAATTGGCGATATGGAATTAGTCCCATGTTTGTTCGCCACAGGTTAACATATGGGGTGCCCGCCCCTTTTATATAGTACATCCTCAAAACGTTCCAATAGGCAGCCACAATTCCAACTATCATTGCAAGTACAATCAGACGAAACATAGATTTCCTCTGAACCTTTCCAACGTGGGCAATCCGAAGGCCCTCCAATTGGTGTGGCATCACCGCACAACGATAGTCTAAGTTAAACCATTGCAAATAAGCTAAGATCGTTAAATCTCTTGGGTTTAACAACCTAGATCCAACCAAATGAACCATCAATTGTGGAGGGTTAATATAAGGACCAAAGTTCCAGATCACCCCACCTTCTGAACGGATTCGTGTAAGTCCAATCATATACAACAAAAATAAAAGAATAAATATCGTAGCGATGGCAACATTGAGACCAGCAAAACTGCAAAAAGCAACTAAAGCAATAATTCCCAAGGTCAAACCCAGCCAAGCATATCGCTGGTGAATGGGTTCATCCGATGGTTTTCCTGACCAAGCGAGGCTAAGGGTTTGAGCCAGATGTTTTCGACCAATCCACAATGCCAAGAGGGCTAATCCAATCCATGCACCCACCCCTTGCTCAGCAATAGCTGGATAGCGACCCGATGGTCCCCATACTGAACCACCACCAGTACTAATTGCCGCCGCTAATACCTGCTGCCCCTTTCGAAAAAGAAAGAAAAACCAACAGCTGAATGAGATATCAAGTGGAATAAAATAAGTCAACCCAATAACACACGGATGAAAGGCGATGGGAAACCCAGCCACCGCATTCCATGGCCTCTCGCTGAATAAGTGGCTAATGTCAAACGGCTTAACTTTAATATAAGGAAGTTGGGGATAATAATACTGCAGCGTGTTATTCGTTTGTATAAGGGTAGCGATCACTAAACCAATCCACAAATAGCGATTTTTCAAATAGTCGCTGAAACGTCGCTCCCGCAGGCTCATCTCCACTGGCAGTGTCGTAATAGGAAATGAAAGTTGCTCATGTTCTAACCAGCGTTTCCGTAACAGAATATTCACACAGAGCATAACCCACAGCAGAACAAAGGTGAATGTACTCCAGACAAGTATAGGTATCACCCACGCCTTGAGATGATCTGAGCGATACAGAGTCGATTCTCCAAGATAAAGGTGCTGAATGGCATCTTTGCTTTGTGGTACAAACCAATTCGGAATCTCAGGGAAGAAATCGTTCCATCCATTCTCAGGAGTAGCATACCAAAATGGGTTGCAAAGTGCTGTGACCAAAAAGCCGAACATTCCAATTCCGTTGATGCTCATCCCAATGCTAAGCATAACGAAGATTACCAGCATTTCAGCACCAGACAAGGCATGTTTAGGTACTATCTTTTCTAGCAGAACGTTGACCAATACCAACAAAAACAACACAAAAACAGCCCCAATTAAGAGTGAGGTCGAGGTGATTTCGGTCACCCCTGTCACCATCTCAGAATTTGTGATCCAGAATGAACTTAGCGGAATGAGCAGGATACCAATAAAAATTGAGCGTTTGGTCGCTTTTTGGTGGTTGGTTGTCATCTCACCCAACTCTGGGGATATGTTTAAATATCATTTCACAAAATCACCACAAATATCTTAATGATTGGCAATACTCCTTGACATCTTGACTCCAAGTTCCCTAATCGAACGTATCTGATTATCTTTTCCTTGTGGAACGACAGTCCAAAACAAAATGTTCAAAGGACTGCTGTCACCACTGAATACCCACAGGAGGAAAGTAAACGAGTAACCAGACCACAGTGCAACCAATATACTAACAACTTTAAATTCACAATCTTCTTAATCCCCAGTAGTAGCGGACCTACTCCTTATTATCAATTTCCTATTTTCTCTAATTTTCTTCATTGTTAATATAAATTTCTGTTTCCAGCGCAGTCAGAGTTAAGTAGAGCTCAACTCATATATAGACTAATTGTGATTATATTAGGAATTATAAAATTCAGTCAAGAAATATCTAAATAGACAGTGATTGGGTTTCCTATCAAAAATCTAGGGTTCCATCACTGCAACTTCTTCTGCAAAAACCACATTCTTTAACAAAAAATAAATCTATAGTATCTCGTTAATTCTCATTAAGATCAGTATAAATTTGATTTGAATTGATATAGAACTGTGACAAAGGTGGTTCTAGGAGATTAATACCTCTAATTTAAGAACTATTACATCGCATCTATATCAATCAGGCAAGATATTGAATGATTTCCAAGTGTAAAGAACAATTCCAAATGACATAAGGCAACCTTTACAGAAAGCCAGGCAAATCCGATTAAAGTGAAAGAAACATATTAAATACTCCTAACGGTTTACTCGGACAAGAATTGAAAATCCTTGGTATCAGTTGAAAACCATGATAGAATCCCGAAGTCTGTTTACCCCCAAATGAATTCGAATTCCCCTTTAATGACGTTCTGATTTCAAATTATGAATATAAAACCAAATACCAAACTCTGCTTCTGTAAAACGTCAGCCCCTCGATCTCTAAAACCTGCATCTCAAAGATTGGAGGGAGAAACATAGGAGAATTTTATGCCCACATTCACTAAAGAGAAAATCGTCAACACCTGTACAAACATCATCGAAGCCGCAGGAGTGTCCCACCAAAATGCAAAGCTAATCGCCGAATTACTGGCCGAGGCCAACAGCACTGGCCACGACTCCCACGGCATCATCCGTATCCCCCAATATCTTGCAGCGATAGAAGACAATGACATCCTCCCCAATTCCGATGTCGATATCTTGCGTGAAACCCCCCTCACTGCTATCATCGACGGTAATTGGGGATTTGGTCAGGTCACTATGAGCAGGGCCGTAGAAGTCGGTCTTGAGAAAGCCAGCAAAAGCGGCCTAGCGGCTATCACCGTTCGCAACGCCAATCACATTGGGCGCCTCGGCAGTTACGTCGACCACATTGCCCGCCAAGACATGATCGGCCTACTCTTTGTCAATGCCATTGGCACACCTGCATATCGCATGGCACCTTGGGGTGGCACAGAACCACGTCTCGTCACTGACCCCCTCGCCTTTGGAATTCCCTCACCATATGGTGATCCCATCGTCATGGACATGACCACCACCGTTGTTGCCGAAGGCAAAGTACGCATCAAACGCAATCGTGACGAAGAAACACCCGATGGATGGCTTCTAGATGCAGAAGGCAAACCCACCAACGATCCCAACGTCCTTTATGGTATCCCTTTAGGGAGCATCCTACCGTTAGGAGGCACTACCGCAGGCCACAAAGGATATGGCCTCAACATCGTTATTGAACTTCTCGCAGGCGTTCTGAGTGGTGCAGGATGTATCGGAAAAAACGAACGTCTCAGTAATGGCGCCTTTCTTATCATAGTCGATATCGAACAATTTTTACCTATCGAAGAATTTTACCGGGAATCCGAAATCTTTATCAAACACGTCAAATCTTCACCGGTCGCCGAAGGCTTCGACGAGATTCTCCTACCCGGAGAAATCGAGTCTAAAGTAAAACGTAAGCGTACCGAAGAAGGCATCTTTGTCGAAGATAAAACTTGGGAACAAATTCTAAAATGGAGTCAAAAATTCGGAGTAGAATTAGAATGAAAATCAGATCGGTAGAAGTTACCAGCATCCAGCGTACAGATGCAACATCTTAAGAGTCAATGTTTCAGATACCGTTATAATTGAAGATCCTAGAGAGATAGAAGATTAATGAGAAGAAAGAATGTGATAAGGCTAAAAAAGGCGTGCTAGCTCAGAATTGAGGTATTATCAATATTAGGAAACACTAGTGCAGATAGTATAAAAACCTAGTTTTGAAGTTTCGATAGCCTAATTCATTGACATTTAAAGGCGTAGAACCAATTTTTATCATACAATATCAATAACATATAGAAAAGGAGGGATTTTGTCCGATTTACAGCAAGAGAAATTTGAAATTGAGGTTTATGGCTATACCATTATCAAAAATGTTCTGACAGAGAACTTAGCTTCGGAAATGCGAGATGTACTTATCCACTTAGAGCAACAACATGGCACAGACCACCGCCACCTTGGCACAGCACGTCATATCGCTAACCTTCCCACTTACAATCCGATCTTCTTCCAGACTATTGATCACTCCAAGGTCCTACCATTAATTGAGCATTTTATGGGCCTTGATATCATCTTGGGGAGCCTGAATGCTCGAATTGTTAGACCGAATGATCCCATACAACATCTACACGGTGATATCCCTCAACCCTTAATCAAGAAATCAGCTGAGTTTCCAGTGATGATGAATACTGTTTGGATGCTAGACGAATTCACACCAGAGATCGGTGCGACTCGAATTGTACCTGGATCCCACAAAAGCGGCTATGCCCAGACACCAGAAGGAATGGAAATCAAAAACGTCCAGACAGCGATCGCACCAGTGGGCAGCGTACTGATTTTTAACGGGCAATGTTGGCATGGAGGAGGGGCAAATACCAGCAACCGAGACAGACATGCCTTATTCGGTCACTACCGCAACGGAAGTTGGATGAGATTCCAGTGTGACCCCCATCACCGATTTGAGCCTAAATGGTTAAACCTACTGACCGATCGTCAAAAAAAGCTATTAAGAATGGAAAATGGCATTGAGAGTAAAATCGCAGCCGACTTCTACGAATAATCTAGATTTGACACTTCCTAATTGGGAGTTGGGCGAATGCGGATCGCTAGCTCCTTATATACAAGAATCTTCCGAATACACTCGTAGGTTGCCTTAATCTCACGAGGAACATTAGGACCAACGACACGAGATATCAGCATAATTCCGCCAAACTGAGAACGCTGGATTTCGACCTCTGCTACACGGACTATTTAGCTCTAGACTCGCACATATTGAAAAGCACAACTGATTAGGGATCCTCGAAGTTCCAAGAAACTGGGCTTTTCCTATTAAACTAATCTCATCAGAGTATAAGAACAAACGGTTCTTAATTAAAACAGCTGAACTTATTCAACACTTCCAGTTTTTCACTAATTCGTCAACCGTTTTCACCAAACGAAATTGGGGCAATCACTGAAAGAGTTGAATGTCCATTTCAAAACTTCGTTGGTGGTAGGAATCATCACGGCACAAGTTGTATCACGCTTGCATCATCATTCGATCACACGATAAAAAATCATGATTACCTTTTCCCTGATTTAGTTGGAGACGCACAAACTTCGCAAAAGTAGGTTCGATTCAGAAGTTCGGGTATTCAGCCCGTCTTGAAATTGGAACCGCCGCTCGGCACAGTTGGTGATAACCATCGAGCAGCAGATCCTGAAATATGCAGGTTAATCACCAAATAATTCCAATATCGGTGAATTTTCTTGACCCTACCATGATATTCAGATTTAAACCAACTTATACCGCTGTTTAGAAGGGTTTCTAAGACTCGCCTGCTGCAGCTTGACGTTCCAGCTCACTACGCCAACCCGCTACCTCCCCAGCTTTGATACGGCCGATGTCAAAACCTGGGTACCGATCCTCAAGTGTATCACCCAACTTCTGCGTTTCAGCCCAACGGTCCCATGCTGTCTTCATCCAATCGTGTGGCAAAGCTTCTCGTACAGCGGGATCGAGTTGCCACGCGTGTCGCACATCTGCCACAGAAGGTTCCCCGGTAAACGGCCCCGACCATTTCGACCAACCAATTGATAAAGTGTTGCGCTCGCGATCAGGAACAGTGTGACCAGTATGGATCGTTGTCCCATTGCGAATGAGGGCCTCCCCAGCCTTAAGCCGAATCGCAACCTGGTTTGGCAATGGGGCCACACCATCCCAGCTCGGTGTGTATGGTATTCCTTGATCCTTCATTGCTTGAGGAAGAAGAACATCATGTTCAAACGGCGTACGCCATCGGTCGTGACTACCAGGTACAAGCTCGTGGCATTCATCATCAGCTAAAGCTAAGAACATACTGACTCCGTTCCGCTCGGTAATCGCCTTCACGTTTTTTTCACGGATTTCTTCCCAGCGGAGTTTTTCGACCTTCTCAGAATAAGCCTCAGGCCCATCCCCTCGGTCATCCTTCTGTGCAAAGTAAGGTTTTCCAGTACCCCACCACGTCGTATCCCGATGCCAACTAGGTCCATTCTCATGCCGTCGGGGGTTACACCACAGAAGCATTCCACTCAGCACCAAATCCTCAGGCTCGAGCCCGCCACACCATGAGCGAACAAAGCTGAGAAAATCTGGAGAACCATGAAACTCAGCAAAGCCAGGTTCCTCGAAAGCGGGATGGATGATGCCTCGGATCGCCCAAGGCTCATCTTCTCTCGCACGGTGCACGTAACCTTTGGAACAGTCGACCTTACTATATCCATGCTCAGGCGAACACGCCTCGGTAACACGACGACCCGCCTCACGGAGAACTGGAATCATTGGATTGTCGACAAAGTCAGTAATGATGACAAAACCATGCTCCTTCAAATGGGCTAATCTCTCTGGTGTAGCTCCAGGAGCCGCGAGCTCAGGCTTGGCGTCAGCAAAGGCCGAGGCGCGATAAGATTCAGAAACCGGTTCAGATTCCGCCGGAGACGATTGACGGGCGCTCATTTTCATTCCCCTTTTTTACTATTTTGTTTTGTGACGATAACTATCTAGGAAACTAAAATTCCCCAGATAAACCCATATACAGATTCGCAAAAACTTGCTCCTAATCTACGATGTACTTCAACTACAAAACCAATAACTGCTAGGGGTAATTGGACTTAAGGTTACCCCAAGTTACAGCAATTTTTCCCGGCGAATCAACAGCAAAAATTTGGCGCCTAAAACCTTTCATTGCATCAGCTAATTCTGCGGTTGTCACTGCTCGATTAATGATAGCAATCTCATCGATCAAACCATTCCAGTAGTCTCCTTCTGGAGCATTGGGATGCTTGGTACCAATAAAAATCGGCCCAGTAGAAGGAACCATTTTACCAGTAGACTTCTGCTCTGCAGTTTGTTTTCCATCAATGTAGAGAGCTGTGGTTTTTCCATTGTAGATGCCAGCTACGTGGTGCCATTCGTTGTCTTTAAACATAGGACATTGGACGCGACTATTACTGACACCTGGTCCCGCATCAAAGCGGAAAAACCCACCTTCCCGCAATAGACGATATTGGTTGTCCGATCCTGGAGTTGATTTTTGTAGGAAACGGCGATTTCCCGCTGTATCACTGACCAACCCCCAAGCTAAAATGCTAATTTGGTCAGTCAAATTCAGAGAGTCATGGTTTTCGACCTTTACCCGCTGTCGTTTGGCCGAGTTAAACTTGAGAGCTTTTCCAAATTTACCTTTGTCCCAAGCTGGTCCCTCGATCAAGCTACCATCATTCTTATTACCTGATGAATCTTTCAGGATTTTACCCGAACCTTCATCAAACAACCAAAGGGCAACAATTTCGCTTTTCTTGATTTTCGTCACTCCATCTACAGCAGCAAAAACCAAGAAACAGCAAATTAAAAGAAACCCTGAATTCTGTTCTTTCATCTGTGTTTATTCGTCTCCCTAATTTTTTCTGGTCTTCCTAGTAAGAAGACTTAATTTGTCCCCACATGGTTGCGGCTTTACCTCCAGCATCGACGGCCGTATCATTATTATTCAGAATCTTGTCAAATCCTTTCATTGCCTGAGATAGCTCTGCAGTTGTTACAGCCCGATTGATAATGGCTACTTCATCGATCATACCCATCCAATAGTCACCTTCTGGCGCATTGGGATGCTTAGTACCAATAAAAATCGGCCCATCAGAAGGATTCATCTTCCCAGTCGATTTTTGTGAGGCTGTTTGTTTAGCATCAATATAGATAGCAGTAGTCTTGCCATCGTAGATCCCAGCTACGTGGTGCCATTCATTGTCTGTAAACATTGGGGACTGGACTCGACTATTACTGACACCTGGACCAGCATCAAAACGAAAAAATCCACCTTCTCGCAGTAAACGATATTGGTTGTCCGATCCTGGAGTTGATTTTTGTAGGAAACGGCGATTTCCCGCTTTGTCACTAACAAATCCCCAAGCCAAAATACTAATTTGATCGGTTACGTTCAACGAATCACTACTTTCAACTTTAACCCGATGCTTCTTCTTGGAATCGAACTTGAGAGCCTTGCCAAATTTACCATCGACCCAAGTTGGACCTTCGACCAATTTACCGTCGTTCCCATTTCCTGAAAAATCTTTTAAAATATTACCAGAACCGTCATCAAACAACCAGACGGCAACAATATCTTTCTTGGTGATTGCAGCCTGAGCTTGGTTGAAACTAACATGAAAGACGAAACAAATTAGTAAAACGAAAAAAGTGATCTTTAGAATTTTCATGGTGAAAGGGGTTCCTCCTGAGAACTAATATTGAATATAATCAACATCTTCCTCGACAAACCATCGAAGAATCCAATTGCTACAATGATAGTCGCTTTATAGCTTTCTCACATAAAATATTTTAATTGATTGCATATTATGTTGAAAATTTTAGTATGTCAATCTTTTTTTTATAATTTCCCTCAACCTACTTACCTCTTTACCCAGATACCGTAGTCGTGATAGAATGTTCTACCCGAATTCTAGCTACAACTAAGTTACACAAATTAAATGATAGTTAAAAATTATGAGATTAAACCTGGCGCTCACTTAAGAGGAGCGGGCTTGAATAGAGCGAACTTGGAATCAGCCAATCTGAGTGGCTCAAACTTGAGCAAAGCCAACTTGAGAGGGGCCAATTTAAGATATACTAACTTGGAGGGGGCCAATTTAAATGGTGCTGATTTGACTAATGCTAACTTGATAGGGGCCAACTTAAGAGGGGCTAACTTGAAAGAATCCAACTTGGGTAGAGCTGACTTAACAGGGGCCAACTTGAGTCACACCGACTTGAGTGGAGCCCATCTGATAGGGGCTAACTTGCTCCAGGCTCACCTGAGAAGCACTAATTTGACAAATTCCAACTTAAGTGAAGCCAAGTTAGTAGCAGTTAACTTACTCCAAGCCTGCTTGATAAGGGCTAACTTGAATGGAGCGGACTTAACAGAATCCAACTTGAGTCACACCGACTTGAGTGAAACAGACTTGTTCCAAGCCTGCTTAATAGGAGCCAACTTAAGAAGTGCCAACTTAAATGATGCTGACTTGGATGAAGCTAACTTAAATGGGGCTATTTGGAACAACGAAACTGTCTTCCCTAAAGAGTTTCCCCAACCGGAACGGTGAAGTAATGATTATGCACTAGTCGCAACCAGAGAGGGATTAAAAATTGTGGTTGAAGAGCCCCAAACAATAAATCGAAATACAAATCCAATAAAAAAACCAGTTAGAAAGAACCAACACTCAAAACACCATTCTTTGTTTCATTCCCTTGACACACTATACTAGGGATCACAAATCTAGTATTATCCTATTCACTACGAACAAACAGTAACCTAACATACCTGAAGAATCTATTAACTTGAAACAGTCTAAAACGAAGTCATCAACCTTAACGTCCCTAGGCAATCGAAATATTCATAAGCACAATGAGACACAGTGAACTCAAATCTAATTGCTAAGGTTATAGGTTGATTCAAATCTTCGGCGAATGTTCCTCCAGCGTTTTAGGACAAGATTCAAGGGAAACAGAGTACTATATATACAGATATTTTGCCTAGAAATTATAGGAAACTTCATTGAAGCTATCCAAGGTAGAAACTGGATATATTAAATAAAACAGAACATCCCTAACTTGGATAAAAAGTGTCTCCTAGCTTTAATCTCGTGTTCGGATTACCTCATGCTGGCATTGTATAACTCACTCATTCCTGCCAACCTCTCCCCAAGCACTTAGGAAATAGGAATTGAATTTGATGTAACTTATGTCATTCATTCTTTTGAATCCTTGTCTTTTTCCAATGCTTCGAAGGCACCTATTTTCTCCAGTGCTTTTGCTGCAACAACCCGTAAATCTGGCTGTTGTAATACTTTTATAAGGTCAGGAACTGCACTTTTTGCTAACTCGATTGATTCTGATGTTCCCACATGAGCTAATGCCAATGCAGCTTTAACACGAGCTGTTGAATCTTTGTTCTGCAACGCTTGTCTCAAAACCGGTAACATTGCCTGGAATGCCTCAGGTGTTCCAATCTGCATTAATGCATTTGCCGCTTTACTCCGAACATCTGCATCATCGTTTTGCAATGCTTGTTTCAAAACCGGTAATACTAAATCTATTACTTCTGGTGTTTTTTTGACGATGGCAATTTGAATTAATGAATTTGTCGCCTGACTTCGAACTCCAGGGACATTATCTTGTAAAGCTTCTTTTAATGCAGATAAGATATCTGGTAGCATAAAATAAAATTCAAAATATTTCCCAGTCTTACTTTCTGCCTTCGGTATCAATTTTTTGGGTATGCCTTCTGACCCGATTCTGCCCAAGATCTCCGCCGCACTGACACGAAGTTCTGAACGCCCGTTTTGTAATATTCGTACTAGTTCAGGCACGGATTCTTTTGCTGCCATCTTTAGTAACGCGTTTGCCGCATGTAACTTTACCGATGGATCCTGCAATAATTGTGTCATAGCAGGAACAGCATCTTTTCCTATCGACGCTAATGTATCCGTAACACCACTTTGAATGCTTAAGTCTGCCTGAGATAATGCTCGTACCAAAGCTGGAACGACATCTTTCCCCATCTTGCCTAATTTCTTTTTCGCGGCCTCGCGAGGAGTTGTTCTCATCCATCGCAAGGATGGGGTATCACGTCCCAAATCTTGGATCAATGTTTGAATCTCTTCTTCTTGGGTTTGCTGAGTACAACCTGTAAAAACTAATAAAATAACCAACACCATAAAATTGACAGACCCATTCATTTTTTAGTCCCCCTTAATTTGGGATTACTTGGTGCATAAAAAGCATCTAAGTACCATTTTCCTCACACCAAGATCTCCATTTAAAATCCAATGTTGGCAAAGTGGACCTCGCTTTTGCCGTTTTAAATTCACTTCTAAGCCCTCCAAATTTTGGATGGGAACAAATATAATGTATATCCCAATAACCTAAACCTATTAGGATTTATTATAGGAATTTAGTCAAGGATAAAGATGAGGGTTGTAACCATGCAGTCAAGATACCTAATCTAAATAGGAAACAATAAAAACACAATAGCCCTATAATTCATCCAAATTTTTCACCCTTAGTCTAGAAACCATAAAAAAACGGACCATTAGCCGATCTAGCTAAGGAAATAACGCAACCTAGAAACTCCCTATAAAAGTTCAAACTAGCTCAAGGAAAAGGTTGATATATGGTTTCATCCATAAATACACCAATGAGGCTCCAAAGGCTACCAACTGTTAGGTCTCCCAATGCCATTCCTAAGAAGAACGGAACTGCATTTCTGTAAGACCTTAACCCGCCATATTTAAAGATAGCCCACTTTATCAAAAAGCTAGTAAAAAAACAACTCCACAGATTGGACATGCCCCAATCTCCTGCCATCGCATACCCAAGTGGATGCAATGGGAACCACAGAAAACGCATTCGCAGAAACGTTAGCATTGAGGCAATCAGAAAACCAATACCCATAAACGAGAGTCCAGCATGATCTGTCTCGGTTGGAAAATGGATCCAGTTTTGAAGCCGAGTAAAAGTTTCACGACCAAAGCCTAAAGTCCAGATTCCAAAATAACCAGACGATGCTCCAAACCGATAATACAAATCTAGATAAACCCAGAAAGCTACAACCGAACTCACTAGAACAGAAAGTAGTACCGCCCAAGTGAGCCATCTTGCAGGTGAACCTACCATCACCGACATTTTGAATCCTTCAAGCAGGTGGGGCATTGGATGGTTTCGATACACTCGATTGAAAAAACCGTAGAGTGAGAAAGCAACCAACGTCTCTTTGCTAAAAGCTTTAGTTCCAATACCAGCGAGAATAATCCGTCTCGGTTCTAAACCACCCAATCCATGCACACACAACCCCAGTTCAGCACGCATTCTGGTAATAAAAAACGAAATTAGAAAATAGAATCCAAAAAATACAGGGACTACTGCTATTGACATTCCAACCCGTGTTGAAACCAATAGCAGAAACAGAAATCCGGCAATCAAACCAAACACGGCAACACGTTCAGACGGGGGATTTGAACCTTCTTTTTGCCTAGCTGTTAAGACCACATCCCTCAACTGGGCCTTCCCTATCCAAAGCAAAAAAAATGTCAAACTCACAACCGCACCAAAAGCCTGTTCGCTTTGATACGGAAATCGATTGAGACCTTGCCAACCAATTAACCCGATAAGCAAACGTTCAACTTTATATAACCAGTAGAAAACCCAGCACGAAAACAAAAGATCCAAAGGAATCAGAAAACTAACCCCAATCACAAAAGGGTAAAACGAAAGTTTCACACTACCCATCAAATTCCAAGGTCTCTCATTGAAAAGGCGTGAAATTGTACGCCGTTTAACAGGAAAATCTGGGAGAGCAGGAAAAAAGAAATGCAGACCATTATTTAGACTAATCAAGGCAGCTAAGAGCAATCCTATCCACATCAGTTTATTGCGAAAAAAAAACGGTTTCCCCGCCGATATTTCTAACGGCAGGTGAATGATCGGATAGGTAAGTTTCTCCTTCTCAATCCATTGCCAACGGACAATACGGCAAAGGCAGAACATCATGAAGAGCAGAACCAAGATGAAACCAGTCCAAATTAGAATTGGCACAATCCATGGTTTCAAGTGATGTGGAGAGTAGAGAGTTGTACTACCCTTATAATAACCTTCCAGTGCGCCACTGTCACTAACTACCAACCAAGACGGCAAACTATCGCAAAAAAGAGTTTTCCATTCATTCTCCGGGGTGGCGAAGTAAAAAGCATGTCCCATATTGGAAACTAAAACCTGCAAAAAGTCTATTGAGACAATAGCCGAGGAAACACTTAGCATCAAGTAGATGGTAATCAGATCTAGTTGACTTAACAAAGGTCTTCGCCAAATCTTTACCACGACCTGATTAAAAACAGTGAAAAAGAGAAGGATGAAGATAACGTTGAAAAATGGAACAACTAAGGTAGGATGTGTATACCGAACAACCTCTAGCTGGGCAATCCAGTAAGTGTTTAGCGGGATAAGGAGGACTCCGAATGCAATACCTATATATGGATTGGAGGGATAATCTTTTTTGGAGGGCAAGACAGATGAATGCAAACTGGTTCTCTCATCCAACAGAAAAAAAGAGACATTTTAAAAAGCGAACGAATTTAATCACTTTATAGCTCAGACCGGCGGATAGACGAAATGAACAACAACAGGCAATTTCCCAAGACCATCAAGTCAAAAAAGATGGGAGATTTTATGACCGTCCAGATTGAACACTAGAAACTAAGTCTGGAGGCTGCGGTGGATGAACAAGACTAACAAAAAACAAAGAGGCGATAGCTAACTGGCAATTGAATCATAACCGAATCAATTTAACCGAGCGACCTCCTTTTCTAATCTTAGGTCTAGTCGTTGTATGCCTTATTGTTTTTTTATTTCACTCCAAGTAGTGGTTAGCTTTCCTTTCGAGGCAACGGCTAGAAACCCTTTAACACCGAGTTCCATCAAAGTTTGGATTTCCTTTCCTGTACGAGCAATTGATGAGACGCGCATCTCATCAATTGCCCCCACAAAAGACCGTCCCCCACAACAACTATTGGAAAGACGAAAAGGAGCTCCTGTTTTGTTCAGCGGTCCTTTGGCCTTAAGAACAGCGGTCTGCTTACCATCAATATAAACCTTAACTTCTTTCCCATCGAATGTTGTAGCGTAATGGTACCATTCCCCATAGTTGCTGATATCCGCCGATGTAGCTTTGACCCAACCACCATTATTAATATAGGAATCAACCCACCAACCTTTGGCCTCTTTGCGGAAAGCAGAAACGTACTCCCCTTCCTTCCTTGGAAGCCCAAAAACCGTTTGGGGTACTATTGATTCGATATTGATCCAAAATTCAAAGCTAAATGCATTTCCAAAACTAAAGTCCTCGAGGGCTTTACCGGGATTATAGGCAACAAAAGCGTCCTTATCGAACCATAAGGCATTACCAAATTTACCTTTAATCCATTTGGATTTGCCTTCGACTTTGAGGTTATGTCCTTTTTCTGACAGGTCGGCGGCGGTATTTCCTTTAGCCTCATCGAAAGTCCAGAGTGAGATTGTGTTTTGGTCGATTTCCTTTGCCGAGACAAATGTCTGTGGCAAAAA
>CEWR01050079.1_pt1 | contig 24042 bp, 24 predicted proteins | sample 356321 | NCBI WGS metagenome assembly CEWR01 (sample SAMEA2621551, study PRJEB7988) | marine metagenome | biome: marine biome (ENVO:00000447); feature: mesopelagic zone (ENVO:00000213); material: "saline water (ENVO:00002010), including plankton (ENVO:xxxxxxxx)" | depth 790 m
TGAAGAGATGTTTGCTATCTATTAGCCACATTTTTTTGGGTTACATTCTATTAGGAACAGGCAGGTAACAGAGACGGGGGGCTTCTTTCTCCGCGCGCGGCACGTATGTTATCGATTCGCTGGGGACCTGGTGTTCCTGAAGGCTGCGAAGACTGCCTCGTAGATGAACTTATGTCTGCTTGCTGAACCTGGCTCGGTTCGAGCGTGCTATTTCAGGCATGTTGTTTCAGGAAAGCTGAAATCAGTTCCAGGCAGCGCGGGAACTGATCGTGGTGTAGCCAGTGTCCTGCGTCCGGGTTGGTTTCGATAGTGTGGTTGGAAAAGTAAGCGTGGCTGCCGTCATGGCCTATGCGATGTTCAAATCCTTCCGTGGCGTTGATCAGAAGAACAGGGCATGTGACGGATGTCCAGATTTGGATCATGTCCTCGTAACTGAAGTTTGAGATCATGCCGGTGTGGGTGTAGTTGTCGAACTTCCAACTGTAGGTACCGTCTTCATTTTTATTGCTGCCGTGAATCGTCAGGTGTCGTGCGCGCTCAGTACTAAGGTGGGGGTTGGATTCCTGCATGCGGGCAAAGGCTGCCGCCAGTGATTTGTATCGGCGAGGCGTCCTTCCAGCTTGCCCCCGTGTTGCATCAAACCAATCCCTGATTCTTTTTTGCGCTGGCATATTGGCAATCTCTTGCCACCAGAATCCGCCAACTCCCTCTATTGATACCTGACTTGCCACTCGTTCCGGGAACAGTCCCGCATAAAGACTGGCGACTGTTCCCCCCAGGGAGTGACCAACCAGGTGCCCTGAATCCAATCCCAATTATGGCAATGGTCCTGCATCCCGTGGATCAGGAGGACTGGTCTCGAAGTTTCATTTCCCCAATCAAGAAAGTGTAGCTTCAGTCCATGGGAAAAATAACTGTGCGAGGTCGGTCTCGCCTTTCCGAATGCGGTGGTCATGGAGTGTTTACTTTTACTTAGAAGTAGACTTCGCGTTGAACGATCTTGTCGTAAAAGTCGCTGTCAAGTTTGCTGTAAGTTGTTTCCCCTGGACGCATGACAAACATGTGATCAGATACCTTGTCGAAGTGAAATGCCTGGTCTCTCAGATCATTTTTCTGAAGTTTGTGGGTTGTCGTCGTAGGTAGTTCGGCCAGTAATCTAATGAAGATGGGTCTCGCGTAACTGGGCAGGTTTTCCCGAATGTGCTCAGAGAGGCTCTCGAGGTTGATGTTTTGAGCGTTAATTTGCTCTTTCAGAACAATAGCGGCCATGCCTGCTCTTCCGTCTGTGCCTGGTATTTCAACGCCGTAAACATTCGTGAAGATAATGTCTTCATGCTGATTAATAATTTCACCAACCTCATTGGTAGAGACATTTTCGCTCTTCCAGCGGAAGGTATCACCGACGCGGTCAACAAACTGATAGTGTCTTTGTCCAAAAGCGAACCCGACATCAACAACTTTCATCAGGTCGCCGGTATTGAAGTAGGAATCTCCCTCAATGAAAACGTTCTTTGTCACCTTTTGAGAAGACGCGTCTTTATTTGTATAGCCTTCGAATTCTGACTTCTCGGTGATCTCAATTAGAAGCAGGCCGGGTTCCCCGATTGGCTGTTCAATACAATAACCATTTTCGTCCTTCACGATCTTGTCGTTGGCAATATCGTAGCTGACAATTTTTGCCGGTGCGGTGCCTAACCCAACTGTGCAGTTTTTGTTAAATACGTTCGCGAACCCTCCGTTTCCTTCGCTTGCGCCGTAAAATTCACCGATTCTTTCGATATCAAACCGGTTCTTAAAGTCGTGCCAGATGTCAGGCCGCAGGCCATTACCGACAATTGTACGTACCGGGTTTTCTTTATCTTTAAGTGTCTCAGGATGACTCATCAGGTATCGAACGAACTCACCTATGTAGACAAAGGATGTGCATTGATACTTGCGAATATCATCCCAAAATGCGCTAACGGATAACCTGCGTCGCACTACTGTAGAAGCGCCAACTGTAAATGCAGCGGTAAGCCCAATCATCAGGCCGGTGCCATGATACAAGGGCAAACAGTTGTACATGCGGTCAGATTGTTTGATTCGAAGCAGTGCGGTAGCCGACATTCTTGCGGCGGGAAGCATTCTTCTGTGGGATACGCGCGCAGCTTTGGGTAAACCGGTTGTGCCTGAAGTGAAAATATAAAATGCAGTATTTGCTGTTTCGACCTGGCGCGATTCTGGAGGATTGTCGCCAGATGAATTCGTGTCACTGCTATCGAGCTCAGTTGCCCAGTTTGGGGCGGGATCTGTTCCCGTATCCCTCACGTACAGGTAATCTTTTCCGTCTTCGAGTGTGAGTTCAGTTCGCACTTCATTAAGGGGCTCCGTAAGTTCTTCGCCGAATATAATTTTCTTTGACTCAGTCAGGCTGATGCAATGAACCAGCTGTTGCCGCGTCAGGTTGGTATTGATCAGCCCTGCGATTGCTCCAAGCTTGCCTGTTGCGATTGCCTGGACAACAAATTCGATGCGGTTCTGCATGAACAGCGATACGCAGTCTCCTTTACTAATTCCGGCTGACTTCAATTTGTTCGCAATCCGGTTCGCACGTTCATTCAACTCTTTCCAGGTGACGACTTCTTCTTCACATATCAGCGCAATTGCGTTTGGAATTCTTGCTGCATTGCCTTCAACGAGTAATGAGAAGGAGGCAACCTGGTCGGGGGGCGGGGGTTTGGTCGTTGCGGCTACCAACAGGACCTTTAGGTCGCCAAGAAAGCTAGTGATTGCGCCCATCGTTGTTGTTCCCTCTAGGAATACTTAGTGTATGTTCAAGGTTGTAAATGATAACGGTTGCGACAAAGACGGCACAAGTGGCACCAACAATATATTAAAGGTTATTAACATTTTAATTGGGGGGTGAAGATTTAAAGAAAAGGAATGTGGGAAATATCCCTTTGTTTTGTACGAATTGAGTATATATCGGGGTCAGTTGTCGACTTTTCTACATCACTGAAGTTGTTGGCGCCTAATAACCAGTTGTCTTTCACCGATTAAGGCAATGAGTTATTCACATTGGGTGGGGTCAGATCAAAAACCAGCCTGATTGTTATCCGGGGAATATGGGACGAAGTTGGCGTTCTGTAATTCATTGTTTTTTATAGGTTTTCTGAAATGTGGTTAAAAAACAACCAATAGGCAAAATTGGTGGGAGTAGCTGAGGTTTAGGTGCAAGAGTGACTTATCACCAGAGTTATCCACAGAAAATGTGGAAAACTTCATAGCGCTGTGGGGTGACATTGTACGCACCAATATGGTGCGTCGGTGCCTGTGATACATTCTCTTCCGTTGATAGAGAGTCAACGACCCATCACTAAGAATTAACGACCCGCGGAGGGGTGACATGAGTACAGATATAGGGGGTGTTCAGGTTAATGGGCACTTCGATGAGCGTTTTGCTGGTACGGTGGAGCAGTTTGCCCGGAATTTCAGGAATGGAGACGATATTGGCGCGAGTTTCGCCCTGTCGAAAGACGGTGAATTTCTGGTAGATATCTGGGCTGGCCATCTAGATGAAGACGAGCAGCGGCCATGGAAGGAGGATACGATTGTTAACGTCTATTCTTCGACCAAGACGGTATCCTTCCTCTGTGCGCTAGTGCTTGCCGACCGCGGGCTACTCGATTTTGATGAGCCTGTAGCCACTTACTGGCCTGAATTTGCCCAGAGCGGTAAGGACAAGGTGCTCGTGTGGCATCTGATGAATCACGCGTCGGGCCTCTCGGGGCTGGATGTCCCTGTGACGTCTGAAGATATGTACGATATGGAAAAGATGACTAGCCTACTGGCAGCCCAGGAACCCTGGTGGGAGCCAGGTAGCGCGACCGGTTACCACGCGCTAACCCAGGGCTACCTGATTGGCGAGGTTGTGCGCCGGATAACAGGCAAAACACTGGGTAAATTTATGCGTGAAGAGCTGGCCGGCCCCCTGGGTGCGGATTTCTTCATAGGCGTCCCGGAATCGGAATTTGATAGAATTGGGCATCTTTTTGTGCTACCGGGCACGAACGAAAATAACCTTGCGAGCAACGGTGACCCGAATTCGATTGCCTATCGAACGTTTTCTAATCCTGCGCCCGTAGCGGAAGACTCCTGGACCCCGGGGTGGAAAAAAGCGGAAATACCAGCGGCCAACGGACATGGTAATGCGCGTTCCCTGGTCCGTTTGCAGACGCCACTCGCCTGTGGTGGGTCTGCCTTTGGCGTTGACCTGATGTCTGAAAAGACGGCGAGATCAGTAATGCAGCCAAGAATCGATGGGCATGACCTTTGCCTGAATGTACCGCTCACATTTGGACTTGGGTTTGGCCTCAACCGTGGTCCCATTCCGATGTCACCGAATGAGAATGCCTGTTTCTGGGGTGGCTGGGGGGGATCCAGCGTGCTGGTAGACCAGGATGCACGGGTCGCCATGTCTTTCGTGATGAACAAGATGTTCCCGGGCCTTCTTGGAGACACCCGGTCATTCCTGATTAGGCAGAAAGCCTATGAGGATCTAGGTCGTTGATCGAGTTCATCGTTCGAGCGCGCTCTGCTCCAGTAGTCGCTGATCGTTTTCTTGAGGCTATCGGGACAGGGGTCGGTGTGGAGTATCTGGCAGATATAGTTCGACACGCTATTTTTGTGAGCCAGGGTCACCGGAAGGATACAAAAGCCACTCTGGTGCTCGAAAAAAGTCAGTTTTACTCGAGAGTCGTGGAACTTGATGGGTCTATCCTTGGTTGCCTGCCGGACTTGCATGAACGGGCGCTGCTTCAGGTGATAAGCGACGCGCTCAGAGTCGCAGCCAGTCTGGAGAAAAACGAATCTGTTTGCGACGGTCGAGGTATCAAAGTTACGGCCATGAGCTTTGAACAACTGGTTAAGTCCCGCGCAGAGGAACAGGTAGTCTACGTTCTGGATACCAGTGGGCAAGATATCAGGAGTGAGCAATTTCCTGAAGATGTTGTGTTTGTAATGACTGACCACACACCAATGCCAAAGAATACCTACAAGTCCATGGCAAGACAGGGTGTCCGCAAGCTATCTCTGGGTCCGCTGATGCTGCACGCAGCGCAATGCGTGACGATTATTCATAATGAACTGGACCGACAGCCCTGCTTGCGATGACCTCGAGAGACCTGCCAACCGTACGTCTTATAAGGCCGGCTGATTCCCCTGCATTTTGCGATACCCTTGCTGGAAGCTACGCCATTGTTTGCCTCTGGTGATTAAGGAATAATCACCCCCTTTTGAATTTTTGAGAATCTATATGTCAGAGTCGGTGGGATCCATAGCAATCCTGGGTGGAACAGGAGACCTGGGTGGTGGGCTTGCGCGCCAGTGGTCAAGAGCTGGATACAAAATAATGATTGGATCGCGCACCGTTGAGAAGGGTGAGGCCGCAGCGAAGGCTCTGCTCGATGAATTCCCTGACTTGAACGTTACCGGTCATGAGAACCTGGAAGCTGCCACAGCAGCGGACCTAGTGGTGCTTACTGTGCCATTTGAGCATCAGCTCAGTACACTCGAGACAGTAAAACCTGGTCTGGTGGGGAAAATTTTGATCGACGTCACGGTTCCATTAGTGCCACCGAAAGTGGGTACAGTGCAACTGCCTGAGTCCGGCTGTGCTGCTGTGCAGGCGCAGAACTTCCTGGGTGAGGACATTTTTGTCGTTTCCGCATTCCAGAATGTGGGCGCGATGCATTTACAGGAAGATCATGCGATCGCCTGTGATGTTCTTGTGTCGGGCAACAAAAAAGTGGCCAGAGAAACGGTCATCAAACTGGTTGAAGCAGTTGGCCTGAAGGGCTGGCACGCAGGACCTCTGGCAAATGCTGTCGCGGCTGAAGCACTGACTTCCATCCTGATTACAATTAACCGCCATCACGGTGTCGAAGGTAGCGGCATTGTGATTACCGGTGAACCGACCAAATAATGAAACTTACTTTTATCGGTGTGGAAGGTATTCCCATGGTCGAACCGGGGGATGATCTTGTGGCACTAATTGATGAAGCGTTGGCTGCAACGGGTGAACAACTCCTTGCGGATGATGTCATCGTCATCGCCCAAAAAATCATTTCCAAGGCAGAAGACCGGTACCTTGATCTGCGGACAGTGACGCCAACTGAAGAAGCGATACGTCTGGGCGAAGAAGTAGACAAAGACCCGCGAAAGGTTCAGGCGATACTCGACGAATCCAACGAGATAGTCAGGCAGCGACCTGGCGTACTCATCGTGGAGCAGAGAAGTGGGTTCGTGCAGGCCAATGCCGGCATTGACCAGTCCAATATCCGATTAGGCGATGGCGATCCCGACGACCTCTGTCTGCTATTACCCATTGATTCTGACGCAAGTGCACAGCGGCTTCACACCACCATTCGTGAACGCCACAACCTTGAAGTAGGCATCATTATCAATGACTCTCTTGGCCGGGCTTGGCGAATGGGCACCCTGGGGCTGGCGATAGGCGTAGCTGGATTTACCGCTCTTGAGGACTATATCGGTGGGCATGACATTTTTGGTCGTGAATTGCTGGTAACTCAGGTGGCCGCTGCAGACGAAATGGCAGCCGGCGCGTCACTCGTGATGGGGCAGACAACTGAAAAGACGCCAGTGGTCATTGTGCGGGGTTACAAACCCAGGGAACCGCAAGAGGCGCATCGAAAGGGCGTGCAACCCCTGATACGGCCAAAAGAAATGGACATGTTCCGCTAGGCGGGCCTAATGGACATCCCTCACTCCAATCATTACCTGGCTCTGTCCGGCGGTGTTGGCGGCGCCAAGCTTCTTCTCGGCCTGTCGGGGGTCCTTGCGCCCGATCAGATGACAGTTGTAACGAATACGGGAGATGACTTTGAGCATCTCGGCCTGAATATCTGCCCAGATATAGACACCGTACTATATACACTCGCGGACTGGAACAATAAGGAGCTCGGCTGGGGCCAGGCGGAAGAGAGCTGGAATTTCCTGGCGGCGTTAAAACGTCTTGGCGGTGAGGACTGGTTTAGTCTTGGTGATCGAGACATGGCAACGCATATCCTGAGAACGCAATTGCTCGGTGCTGGCGCTTCTCTTTCTGAGGTCATAGAGCGACTGAGTGCGAAAATGAATATTGCTCATCGTATTGTACCCATGACCGATGAGCGGGTTCGGACCCAAGTGCATTGCAGGGATCAGCGTACGCTATCATTTCAGCACTATTTTGTGCGTGACAGGTGCCAACCTGAGGTAACCGGGTTTGAATTCTCTGGTATCGATAAGGCTCGCCCGAGCGCAGGGTTTTCTGCTGCGCTGGCAAGTCCCCTCTCAGCCGTCATCATCTGTCCTTCCAATCCATTTGTTTCTGTGGCGCCGATTCTTGAGATACCCGGAGTGGTGGCTCAGCTGCAAGCGGCGAGGGTGCCGGTGGTTGTGATTTCCAACATAGTCGGTGGCGAAGCGATCAAGGGTCCTGCAGCGAAGATGATGAGCGAGTTGGGTATGCCCCAGACTGCCCTGGGTGTGGCCCAGCATTATGTCGAGCAATACGGAGATCTGGTGAAGGGGTTTGTACTCGATACTGCCGATGCAGCGCTGGAGGAAGAGGTTAATGCGCTTGGGCTGGCAACTATCGTGACAAAGTCAGTCATGTTAACGTTGTATGATAAAACTGAACTCGCAAAACAGACCCTGGCGTTCGCATCAACCCTGGAAGCCTGATCATGACGACAAGCGCCGTTATCCCGATTAAACAACTGGAAGATGCGAAACAGCGTTTATCCGGTTTGTTGAATACGAATGAACGAAAGCGATTGTTCCAGGCAATGGTTGGGGATGTCCTGACGGCAGTTGAAGCCTGTACCTACATAGATGACATTGTGGTTGTCACTGATGATCAGGCGGTCGCGGCACTGGCAAGAGGTTTTGGCGCAGAAATTCGCCCGGAACCAGAGACGCCGGGTTTGATCGAAGCCGTCACAGAGACAGGTAAACAACTCGCCGCCGAAGGCGTAGGTTGCATGTTGTTTTTGCCAGGTGATGTTCCGCTGGTAACGCCAGAAGAGTTGGAAGTTGTATTGGAAGGATTTGGAGTGTCGGATCAACCCGAATTTATGATCGTCCCTGCATCGGACCTCGGTGGGTCGAACTGCGTTGCTTGTAGCCCGCCGGACTGCATGTCGTTCGGCTTTGGTATTGACAGCTTCAGGAAACATCTGGGTCTGGCAAGGGATCGTGGCATAGTCCCGCAGGTTGCAAAACTACCAGGCATTGGCCTGGATATAGATACGCCGTCAGATATTAGCGAACTGATGGCCGAAGTTGAGCGTAGTAGACAGGGTCGGGGCGGAAGTACCGTTTATAGTACCGTTCGATTTCTCGAGGGAATTGGTATTAAACAGCGGCTCGAAGAAGAGTTCGCCTATATAAGTTGAACAAATTAGTTTGAACAACACGGAATCAAGATGACGCAAGGAAACGAAAAACTACTGGTGGAATCATCGAGTCGACGGCTCGATGATGAAGAAGTCCTGAGCCTGGCCGGCTTTGATGACACACGTTCCCTGATGTCGGTTGCAGGTGCCATCCGCGATGCCGGTCACCAGAACACGGTGTCGTATTCCCGCAAGGTATTTATTCCACTGACGCACCTTTGTCGGGATGTTTGTCACTACTGCACATTTGCCCAGGTGCCAAGAAAACTAAAAGCACCTTACCTGACACCTGATGATGTACTCAAAATTGCGCAGGATGGAGCGAGGGCCGGTTGTAAAGAAGCGTTATTCACCCTGGGCGACAAACCCGAGTTGCGTTACAAAGCGGCAAGGGACGGGCTTAAAGAGCTGAAGCAGGATTCGACGCTTTCCTATCTTCGTGATATGGCGCAAATGGTCCTCGATGAAACCGGTCTTTTCCCGCATCTTAATCCCGGCCTGATGGCCGCCGATGAATTGGCAGAGATGCGCAAGGTGTCCATCTCTATGGGTATCATGCTTGAGAGTGCGTCCGACCGACTAACTGAAAAAGGAATGCCTCATTACGGGTCTCCCGACAAGGTGCCGGCACTGCGTCTTGAAACACTGAGGCTGGCGGGTGAAGCAAAAGTACCTTTCACCTCAGGCCTCCTGATTGGTATTGGCGAAACTCGCTACGAACGAATTGAATCACTGCTGGCGCTGCGTGATGCGAACGAGCCCCATGGCCATATCCAGGAAATCATTATTCAGAATTTTCGGGCCAAGGCCGAAACACTGATGGTAAATGCGCCAGAGCCAGACATGAATGAGCTGCTCTGGACTATTTCGCTGGCACGAATCATTTTTGGGGCAGGGATGAATATCCAGGCACCACCGAACCTTAGTCCTGGCATCTTTGAGCAGATCGTTGATGCTGGCATTAATGATTGGGGTGGTGTTTCTCCTGTAACGCCTGACTTTGTTAACCCGGAAGCACCCTGGCCACATTTGACGGACCTTGCCGATAAGACCGCAGGCGCAGGGAAACTCTTGATTGAGCGCCTGGCGTTGTACCCGGGATATGCGAATGACTTGCCTCAGTGGGTTGATCCCTCTGTGGAACCGTTGGTCCTGCAGGCGATAGACGGGTCGGGCTTCGCTCGAACTGAAAACTGGGCAGCAGGGGCGGTTGAAGCTCCGCCAGAGATTGATCTCGCCCGGGTAACCGCCATTGCGAAGCAAGGTCCCTCCGCAGATCTTGCTGATATTCTTGGTAAGGCAAAATCCGGTGAGGGCTTGTCTGAAGACGATATAGTTCGATTGTTTAAAGCAAGGGGCAATGATTACACGGCTGTCTGCCAGGCGGCGGATGAAATGCGTAAACAGGTTGCGGGCGATGAGGTCACTTACTGTGTAAACCGCAACATTAACTACACCAATGTCTGTTACTTCAAGTGCCAGTTCTGTGCCTTCTCAAAAGGTAAGATGAGCGAGAACCTTCGTGGCAAACCTTACGACCTTTCCCATGAAGAAATCATGCGAAGAACAAAAGAGGCCTGGGACAGGGGTGCCAGTGAGGTGTGCCTGCAGGGTGGGATACATCCTGAATACACAGGTCAGACCTATATAGATATCTGCCGGTCCATTAAGCAGGTTAATCCTGATATGCATATTCATGCTTTCTCGCCACTGGAAGTCTGGCAGGGAGCGAAGACGCTGGGGATTCCCGTTTCAGAATTTCTTGGCCAGTTAAAAGAAGCAGGGCTTGGCACATTGCCTGGTACAGCAGCTGAAATTCTTGACGACGAAGTCAGGGCGACGCTTTGCCCCGACAAGATTAATACTGCGCAGTGGCTCGAGGTAATGGAAGCAGCGCATGGGCAAGGCTTTAACACTACAGCAACTATCATGTATGGGCATATGGAGCAGTACAAACATGTCGCCCGTCATTTGTTGCGTATTCGTGACCTGCAGGAGAAAACCGGCGGCTTCACTGAGTTTGTAATTCTGCCGTTTATCCATATGGAATCCCCGATCTATCTGAAAGGCCATGCCAGGAAAGGCCCGACCTTCCGGGAAGCAATATTGATTCATGCGATCTCTCGACTGGTGCTGCATCCGCTCTTTAAGAACATCCAGGCTTCCTGGACCAAACTTGGCCACGAAGGCGTCAGGGCTTGCCTGCAGGCAGGGGTTAATGATCTGGGTGGCACCCTGATGAACGAAACCATCACGCGCGCGGCCGGAGCGGCCCACGGCCAGGAAACTTCTCCAGAAGAGATGGAAGAAATTATCCTCAGCATTGGCCGGACGCCACGGCAGAGATCAACGACCTATGGCGAGGTAAATGAGCTGCAGAGACAGAAGTCGTTTGGCGCAGTGGTGATGGTGGAACCTACCTACACCTCCGCAAAAAAATACGAACGTAAACAAAGCAGGAAGAAGCAGGAACTGGTCCGCAACGAACTCGAGCCAGAGAAGCTCACGAGCCAGGACATTATCTAGAAGCAGAACGCTTTAAACGTAAAACATCTTTTAAAAAGCAGAAAGGGAAACCCATGGCCGTGCCGCAAAGAACCGCACTGACATTACCTGACCCGCGCGGGGTAGAGGCAACCATTGAACTCGCCAAGTGGGCAGAGGCGCAGGGGTATGACGACCTGTGGTTTGCTGATTCAGGTGGTGTGGATGCAATGACGACGGCCGCAGCAGTTGCGTTAAACACTGAGCGGGTGCGTATAGGTACGGCAATCATTCCTGTTTACACAAGAACACCAGCGGTGTTCGCATCTACGGCAAGAGTATTGTGGGAGCTATCGAAAGGCCGTTTTATCCTGGGGCTTGGGTCATCCAGCCAGACCATGATGGAGAACTGGCATGGCCAGACCTTCGAGAAGCCTTTGACCAGGGTGAAAGAGACTACGGAACTGGTTAAGCAGATGCTGAACGGTGAGAAAACCAGCTATGACGGCCAGACAGTTCAAAGCCACGGCTATCGCCAGCTGGGAATAGAAGGGGGTGCCCAGCCTGTTTATATGGCCGCGCTGCGCCCTAAAATGCTGGAGACAGCCGCAGAGTTTTCCGATGGTGTAATCCTGAACCTTTTCCCGAAACAGGCTCTGCCGAAGATGATAGAACACATCAGGATAGGAGCGGAACGAGCTGGTAAGAAACTGGAAGACGTCGAGGTCGTATGTCGCCACCAGGTGGTGGTGACGGATGACAAGGCGCAAGCAAGAAACAGGATTCGTGGCGGTTTTGCGCCTTACTACGCGACACCGGTGTATAACAACTTTCTTGCCTGGTGCGGATACGAAGATGTGGCCAACACGATAAAAGAAGGGTGGGCTGCCAAGGACAGAGAAAAGACTACAGGCGCACTGGATGATCAGTTGATCGATGACATAGCAATTCTGGGGTCAATGGAAGAATGTCATGACCGAATTCGTGAATATGGTGAGATGGGCATTAGCACGCACATCATCTCCTGTGTGTCGCCGAAAGAAGCGCAGCAGACCTATGATGCGTTCACTGCGAAGCATTTTTCTTTTTAAATGCGCAGTCTTGGTCTTTTCGATTCGAGTCGGGAAGCTTACCCCTCCATTATCTCTGCTGCCACAGCGGTTGAGATGATATAAATTAGAATTAATACGGAGCAACACAGATGAGAGTAGATGGTGGATTAATGGGTGACCTGTCAGGTGTGCCCGGTCATGCAAAACGTCTGGAGAGTCTTGGGTATCATGGTGCTGTTACTGCAGAGACCAGTCACGATCCATTTTTCCCTCTGCTGCTGGCGGCGCAGGAAACTCAGGACATTGAGTTGGTAACGTCGATTGCAGTCGCATTTTCGCGAACCCCAATGAATCTGGCCAATATTGGCCATGATTTAAACAGTTTCTCAAAGGGACGGTTCGTCCTGGGCCTGGGTTCCCAGATCCGGCCGCACATTACCAAGCGATTCAGCATGCCCTGGTCAAAACCAGCTGCACGGATGCGGGAGTTCATTTCGGCAATGCACGCAATTTGGGATTGCTGGCACAATGGAACGCGACTTTCATTCGAAGGAGATTTTTACACTCACTCGCTGATGACACCCATGTTTACACCGCTCGATACTGAGTACGGCGCACCGAAGGTGTTTCTCGCGGCTGTAGGGCCGCTCATGACAGAAGTTGCCGGAGAGGTCGCAGATGGTGTGATCATTCATGCATTCACCACCGAAAAATACCTGCGAGAGGTCACCTTGCCCGCGGTGGGAAAAGGGCTAGCGAAGGCCGGACGTTCACGTGATGACTTTGAGATTTCTTACCCGGGCTTTATCGTGACGGGTACGACCGAGGAGCAATACAACGCCAGCAAACAGGCTGTTTGTAAGCAAATTGCTTTTTACGGTTCCACACCCGCTTATGCACCAGTGTTAGGCGTGCACGGCTGGGGTGATTTACAGCCAGAACTGAACAAATTGTCCAAGCAGGGTAAGTGGGACGAGATGGGTAGCCTGATTACCGATGACATCCTTGAAGAATTCGCTGTAGTGGCGGAAATAGATGATGTGGTTGACAAATTTAAAAACAGATATGGCGACCTGGTTGATCGGACCATGGGTTCATTACCTGCACGGGATGACGACCATGCCAAAGAGCTCCTGACCAAACTATCGGCCTGATTGGCTTAATCGACCGGGCAACACACTGAATACGAATTGATAAAAATGAGGAAGTGATAATGAAACTTGGAATCCTGAACGGAATAGGCGGCAAGGTGATCGGTATAGATATGGACCGAATCAAGGCGGCAGAGAGCATGGGTTACGACTCCGTCTGGACTGCAGAGGCATACGGCAGCGATGCGGTAACGCCGGCAGCCTGGATATTGGCCCAGACCGACAAAATCAAGGTTGGTACGGCGATCATGCAGATGCCTGGCCGATCACCGGCTTGTAGTGCAATGACAGCGATGACACTGAACCAGCTCTCTAATGGACGGTTCATTGTTGGTTTGGGTGCATCCGGGCCGCAGGTGGTTGAAGGCTGGCATGGTGTAGCTTATGGCAGACCGATGACTCGAACAAAAGAGTACATCGAGATTATGCGGAAGATTTTTAACCGTGAAGCCCCTGTGGAACATGAAGGTTTTCATTACAGCATGCCTTACAGTGCTGATGATGGCACTGGCCTGGGTAAACCTTTGAAAAGTATTCTGCAGGCAGACCCCTCCATCAAGATTTACACAGCATCGATTACACCAAAGGGTCTTGAGACTTCCGCTGAAGTGGCTGATGGCGTGTTCCCGATATGGATGAGCCCTGAAAAATCTGACGTGTTAATGTCTTCCATCCAGAAAGGCCTGGATAAAGGTGGCAAGACCATGATGGATTTCGACGTTGCTCCTTTTGTTACCGTGGTCATTGGTGATGATGTGGACCATTGCCGAATGCCAATCAAAGGCAATATGGCTTTATATATCGGAGGCATGGGCGCTCGAGAAAATAATTTCTACAACGATTATGCAAAGGCGCTCGGATATGAAGAAGCCGCAGCCAAGATTCAGGACCTGTTCCTTGCGGGCAAGAAAGATGAAGCCATGGCAGCTGTTCCTGATGAACTGGTAGATGCCTGCCATTTAGTGGGTCCCGCAGGTCGAATCAAAGAGAGGCTGCAGGTCTGGAAGGAAGCAGGTGATTCCGGAAAGATTAGCAGCATGTTGCTTGGTGCAGGCCAGATCGAAGCACTTGAGCTGGTAGCGGGCGAACTCCTCTAGGGGCGTTTGGCCTAATACTTAAGGGAACGGGTATCTCAACTCAAAGTTACACCCTCAAGGCTTGTGCTGGCATTCATGAAATAAGCCAGCAGGATTGGGATGCCTGCGCAAACCCTGGCAGGTCAGGGGTTGAAACAGACATCCCATTCGACCCCTTTCTGTCCTATGCGTTTTTAAGTGCACTTGAAGAGAGTGACTCCGCCGTAGCGCAGACTGGCTGGGCGCCATATCACCTCGCATTGGAGCACGATACCAAGGGTATAGTTGGTGTTGTGCCCATGTACCTGAAAAGCCATTCCCAGGGTGAGTACGTTTTTGATTACTCGTGGGCCGATGCCTTTGAACGAGCGGGTGGTCGCTACTACCCCAAGTTGCAGGTCTCGGTTCCGTTCACGCCCGCGACAGGCAGGCGCCTTCTAATTCGTCCCGATGCCGAAGACCCTGAAATTGAGAAGTATCTTTTGTCGGGTCTGATGCAGGTTGCCGAGAAAATGGAAGTGTCGTCAGTCCACATTACCTTTTCGGACAAACATCAGTGGGACCAGATGGGTGAGCTGGGATTTCTGCAGAGAACACATAATCAGTTCCACTGGCAGAACGATAACTACAGTGCCTTTGATGATTTTCTTGCTGCGCTTTCTTCCAAGAAAAGAAAAAATATTAAACGAGAGCGGCGAGGGGCGCTGGGATCTGGCATAGAGATTGAGCGGATAACCGGGTCTGACCTCACAGAAGAGCATTGGGATGAGTTCTACCGATTTTATGTTGATACCGGCAATCGCAAATGGGGATCGCCGTACCTGAAACGACAATTCTTTTCGATTATCGGTGAGACGATGCCGGATGATACGCTGCTGGTAATGTGTAAGCGTGATGGGCGATATGTTGCAGGTGCGATTAACTTCATTGGCGGGGAATGCTTGTTTGGCAGGAACTGGGGTTGCATCGAGCACCATCCATATCTTCATTTTGAAGTTTGTTACTACCAGGCGATAGAGTTTGCCATCGAAAGAGGATTGAAGCGGGTTGAAGCCGGTGCACAGGGACAGCACAAGCTGGCGCGGGGTTATCTTCCAACCCATACTTACAGCGCACACTGGATTGCCAACAAGTCCTTAAGAGATGCAATAGATAGCTACCTGCAGGATGAGCGCCGGTATGTTGACGAAGAAATTGATTACATTACGGAGCAGGGGCCATTTAAAAAATCGATCGGAGAGGGCGAATGAGTAACCTGAATGAGCCGGTAAGAGCCAATTTCTTGCGGCCCCGCGTCAACTCGACCGAAGCTGAGAGGATCTCATCCCTCGCTCTCAAACAAAACCAACTGAAGCATCTGCAAGCCGCTCAGGTGTGTTACTCGCTACTTGCGAGTACTTGTATCCGGAGGCTGCCTTGTACTCATCGATAAAGACTCAATAAGTATATGTCACCGTGTTTGAGCGGTTGTTTCTTTAATGCGGATAATACGAATAAACAAGTTTTGGTCCGAGGATCAGGGCCGGCGGGGATGTCACGAAACAAAAAGGGGCACACGCTTATTATAGAGGTGCTTTACTCTGCCCCCCCAAGTGCAACATGATGCGCGACAAGCTTTTAATGTGGAACAACAATATGTCCAATCGAATGAACGGCCAATGGCGTTTAAAGTCCCGTCCTGAGGGGATGGTAAAAGAAACAGATTTTGAGTATGTGGAAGAGCCAGTAGAAGAACTGGGGGACAACGAATTCCTGATTCGTAATCTTTATTTAGCGTTTGAACCGGCGATGCGAGGTTGGTTAAACGATGTGAAGAGTTATGTGCCTCCGGTGCAAATAGGCGAGGTCATGCGTGCAGGTACTGTGGGTCAGGTTATTGAGTCCAATAACGAAAATTTCGCGACCGGTGATTTTGTGCAGGGCCAGTTAGGTTGGCAGGAATATGCCGTTAATAATGGTGAGATGGGCTTGATGGGTGGTGTGTCAAAAATCCAACCCGGAATTCCCCCTTATCTGGTATTGAGCGCTCTTGGAGGCACCGGGCTCACGGCTTACTTCGGATTGCTTGACGTAGGCAAGCCAACCGAAGGTGATGTCGTGGTGGTCTCTGGCGCAGCTGGAGCGACTGGATCGATTGCTGGTCAGATAGCGCGAATCAAGGGTGCTTCCAAAGTGGTTGGCATTGCAGGCGGAGCTGAAAAATGTGCCTGGCTCACTGATGAACTTGGCTTTGACTCAGCTATCGATTACAAATCAGAAGATGTTCAGGTGCGGCTAAACGAAGAATGCCCGAAGGGTATTAACGTCTTTTTTGACAATGTCGGAGGAGATATTCTTGATGCTGCTTTGCTGAACATGGCACAAAATGGTCGCATCGTGCTTTGTGGGGGAATATCACAATACAACGAGTCAGGACTTCCCACTGGCCCAAGAAACTATATGCAACTGGTCATACGTCGATGCACCATGCAGGGCTTTATTGTCATTGACTACCTGCACAAGGCGGGTGAGGCTGTAAAAGAACTGTCAGCCTGGATTGAGAGCGGGGAACTGAAGCATGGGGAAGATATACAGGAAGGTATAGAGAATACCCCGAAAACTTTCCTTCGATTGTTTGAAGGCAAGAATGTGGGCAAGCAGTTATTGAAAATTGCTGAACCGCCTTTGTAGTTACTCGTTGTCCGATTGGCATTTAATACACATTGATGCCTCCGGATAGGCTTCGAGTCGTTTGAACGCTATGGGTTCTTCGCAGGACCCGCAGAATCCGTAGCCGTCAAGTTCGAGCCTTTGTTTTGCCTGCAGTACCGCTTTCAGGCGATTGCTGGTGACAGTGCGGTTGGCGATCAGGATGCTCTGGTTGTGAAGCTCATCCATCCTTGAAAGCCGACCCTGGTTATCTTTCAGTTTCACGGGTTTGGCGCCAGCTTCCGTTATCGAGAGCAGGTCCTTTAGCTCCTCTTCCAGCCGTTCCAGCGCTGCTTTCAGAATTGAACGTTGATTGTTTGTGAGTTCTGGCATCCTTAATCCCTGTAAGATTTGTCAATTCGGTCTAGTTTTCGAAGTAATGCTGGCCAGATGAATTCACCGCGTGTAGTGAGTGCTTCAGTCGAGGTGGTGCCTGCACGGGAATCAATAATATCAACCGACAGCGAACGGGTGGTAGCGCCACCCGATTCCGCCAGAATCTGGTACCTGCAGGCCCGTTCGAGCCGGAAGATGGCTTGCCATGCGCCACCGGCATTAGGGCCGCAGGCCATTGTGCCGTGGTTACGAAGAATCATGGCGTTTTTGGCACCAAGGTCCTCAACGATGCGTTCCCGCTCGGCGAGGTTAGTCGCGACGCCTTCATAGTCGTGATAAGCCAGGTCAGAATAAACGGCAATAGCCGTCTGGTTGAGAGGTTTCAGGCCATCTTCCTGGCAGCTGACGGCGACCCCGTAATCGGTGTGCAGATGAATGACGAACATGGCGTCATCACGATTCATATGAACTGCGCTGTGGATGGTAAACCCGGCATGATTGAACTTGTAATTACTGGTCGTTAGCTGGTTCCCATCCAGATCAATGGTGAGCAGACTGCTTGCTGTTATTTCTTCGAACAACATGCCGTAAGGGTTAAGCAGGAAATGATGTTCGTCGCCGGGAATTCTTGAGGACACATGTGTACCAACCAGGTCGTCCCAGCCTTCCAGCGCGATGAGCCGATAGAGGGCGGCAGTGTCGACTCTTGCCCGCCATTCCACATCATTCATTACATATTCTTTTCTGCTGCACCAGGTACTTGTCCAGTTCATTGGCGAAGGCTTGGCGATTAGATTGATTAAGAGGTGGTGGCCCACCAGTGTGTTCCCCGGAGGACCGCATGGTATCCATGAAGTCCCGCAGGTTCAGGGTTTGTTTAATAGTGTCGTCGGAGTATCTTTCTCCACGGGGGTTAAGCGCGACGGCGCCTTTTTCCATCACCTCAGCCGCTAACGGAATATCTGCTGTGATAACCAGATCGCCTTCCTCGGTTCGTCTTACAATCTCGTTGTCAGCAACGTCAAATCCTTTTGGCACCTGCAGGAAGGTAATGCTTTTGGAAGCGGGCACCTTGATAAAGCTGTTTGCGACCAGTGTCGCTTGAGTTTCTGTTCGGATAGCAGCTCGAAAAATTATTTCCTTCACGACAACAGGACAGGCATCTGCATCGACCCAGATAGTCAATTTAAAAGTTTTCCTTGTGTGTTCTCAAGTCCAGCTCAAGTGTCCAGGCATTCCTGGGCTGGCGATAGAGATACATGTAAGCCTCTGCGATACCGGTTAATCCGATTAATCCGCCCTCACCTGCCATCTTTGCGAACTTGGGGTAGGCCGTGACGACCTTCTCTCCCATAATTCCGCCATCGATCACGATATGACCGAGGTGAATTCCCTGGGGCTGGAACTCCCGGGCAAGACTTTGGGCCATTGCACGCAGTCCTGCTTTGGCGGCCGTGAATGCAGCAAAGTTGGGCTTGCCTCGCATAGAGGCACTGGCGCCCGTAAAGATAAGGGTGCCTGCTGCTCGTTCCAGCATGGCCTTTAGTGCCGCCTGAGCGAACAGGAAGCCACCCAATGTACAGACCCGCCACGCGTTCTCAAAGTATTCTGCTTCCATGGTGAGAAAATTGCCGGGGAAGTTGTTGCCTGCGTTGTAGATGGCAAGATCGATCGGGCCGATAGCCTCTGCCTTTTTGATCAGTGTGTTTACGGAAGATAGGTCGGTCGCATCAGCTACGATACCAGTCGCTTGGGCACCGGATGAGGAAATTATTTCCACCACGGCGTCCAGGTTCGTCTGGGTGCGACCAGAAACGATTACATGCAAGCCTTCCTCTGCTGCTTTTACAGCCAGGTAAGCGCCCAGACCTTCGGCCGGACCGACGCCAAGAATAACAGCGGTTTTGGTCATGAATAATTACCTCTACCAGTTTTCACCAAATGGACGAATGACAGTATCAAACGTCCATGCGGACTTGGGTTGATGGGCGACTTGCCAGACATGTTCTGCAATGTCTTCCGGGTAGCAGAAAAAGTCATCTGGTTTGTCTGCGTATCGTTCACGTGTCCAGGGAAGGGAGATAACCGCGTCGATTGCAACGTAGGCTACATGAACGCCTTTGGGCCCTGCGTGCCGTGCCATAGACTCCGCCAGAATGCGCTGGGCTGCTTTGGTGGGTGCGAACCCAGAGAAAAAATCCTTGCCGCGATATGCAGAGGTGTTGCCTGTACAGACGATTGCACCATGACCCTTCTCTATCATGGCGGGCGCCAGTTCCTGCCCAAGCTGAAGCAGGGCCATGGTGTTGACCTCAAAGTTCTTCATTAAGGTAAAGGGTTTGATAGACAGGAAGTCCCCAAAGGCGCCACCAACGGCATTGTGAATGACGACATCCGGATCCCCTAGTGACTGCCGGATCTTACTTAACGTTGAAGAAAGGACCTCAGGGTCTGACACGTCACAGGTGAACGGAGTAGCGGATTCAATCTCACTTGAAAGCTCGTTTAGTCGTTCAGTGTTTCGCGCGATCATAGCTACCCGGTAATCAACCGCGAAGCGCCTGACGATAGCGGCGCCGGTGCCAGGCCCAACGCCCGTAACAAGGCATAGTGGTTTCATAGCTAATTCAAACATTATGTGGGTTATTATCATAACGATCTGAGCACAACTCTGCCATGACGGGCTAAATTGGCCGTGCAGCGACGTCCGCTCTATGAATAACCACACTTGAAACGAAACATGTTCGATGGCCAGAAAGTTTTTCATTACTGACGTATTTTCTGAGGGGCCATATGCGGGAAATCAACTTGCAACGATGCCAGATGCGTCTGGGATATCCACGGAAGAAATGCAGCAGATCGCGAGGGCTTTCAATTTTGCTGAAACGACATTTATTACCGGTGGCTCTCTCGAGAAGGGATTCGATGTGCGGATTTTCACGCCTAATAGTGAGCTGCCGTTCGCGGGGCACCCTACGCTCGGTACCAGCTACCTGATACGAAACGAGATTTTAAAATCGGATGTCGGAGAACTGACATTGAACCTGGGTGTTGGACCGATCCCCGTCACATTCGCAGACGACGGCATACTATGGATGACGCAAAACCAGCCGGAGTTTGGCACTTCGTTCGATCCGGCTGATGTTGCAAATGTGGCGACTCTGGACATTCGAATTGACTATATGAAACCAGCGACTCCGCACGTTGACCTGCTGGTCACGGCGGAATGCTACAAACGAACAAAGACGATTGCTTTTGTCAGGGCCGTTGCCTGTCACGAAAGTGAAGACGATCCGGTGGCCACATCGGTGGCAACCTCCATGATGGGTACGCCCAACCAGCGGAGGTCCTGAAACATGCAGATATTGAAACAACTGAGGGAAGAAGGCCGTGCAGAAGATATGCAGGCGTTGCTCGACCACATTCCATACGCGAAATTTATGGGGGTACAGGTCGACAGGAAGGGAAATGAGGTCACTACCATCCTGCCGTTCGATGAAATGTTGATTGGTAACACGACCCTGCCCGCAATACATGGCGGTGCGATTGGCGCGTTCCTTGAACTTACCTCATTGATTCAACTTTTGTTTAACACCCAATGCGAGAGTCTGCCCAAGACCGTCGACGTTTCAATTGACTACCTGCGCTCGGGGCGACCGGTGGAAACTTTCGGTCGTGCAGTGGTCACTCGCCAGGGGCGCCGTGTGGCCAATGTTCGTGCCGAAATCTGGCAGGATGAATTCAACAAGCCCATTGCCGCCAGCCATGGTCACTTCCTCCTAACCCCCGTCTAGCCCATTTCTAAAGGGGACGGAGGGGGTTAACGCGTATGTTTGGGCTCTGTAAGGTCTAATCCAGGGGATAAATGTGATTTTTACTCCGACCGTAATTTCGTTATCCTGCATAGCTAAAATCAATCACTATTCCTGAGAGGAAGATTTATGGGAGATGTATACATAGTAGAAGCTTGCCGGAGCCCAATTGGTAAGCGAGGCAAAGGGCTGGCTGGCCTGAAACCGGCTGACCTTCTGGGTAAAGTACAAAAAGCTGCACTCGATCGAAGTGGTATTGCGCCAGAGAAGATTGACCAGGTCGTCGGTGGTTGTGTTTCCCAGGTAGGTGAGCAGACTTTTAATATCGCTCGGATTGCCTGGTTGAGTCAGGGATTACCGCTTGAGGTCGCATCAACAACAGTGGACGCTCAGTGTGGTTCCAGCCAGCAGGCAACTTCCATGGCAGCGTCGATGGTCGGTGCTGGTATCGAGGATGTTGTGATGAGCTGTGGTGTTGAGATGATGTCTCGCGTTCCTCTGGGTGCAGCGATGAAAGATGGCTCTCCGATGGGTGAGAATTATGCAAATCTCTACCAGCCAACCAGCCAGTTTATAGGTGCGGCGATGATCGCCGAGGAATACCAGGTTACTCGCCAGGATACAGACCAGTTCGGACTCGAGAGTCAGGAAAAAGCGATCCAGGCGTGGGAAGAGGGTCGATTTGATCGTGAAGTTGTAAGTATCGAAGCGCCGATTTTGAATGAAAAATTCGAGCCGACCGGTGAAACCCGGATGATTACAAAAGACGAGGGGCTAAGGGCAACCACGTTTGATTCTCTCGCAGGCCTTACGCCTGTGCCTGGACAGGAGATTCATACCGCTGGTACAAGTTCACAGGTATCTGATGGCGCAGCGGCAATCATTATGGCTTCAGGCGAAGCCTGCGAACGTCTTGGCGTTAAGCCTCGTGCAAAGATTGTGTCCACGACACTGGTTGGTGTCGATCCTGTCACCATGCTGAAAGGGCCGATTCCTGCGAGCCGTAAAGCCCTGGATCGCGCTAACCTGACAATTGACGACATCGATGTGTTTGAGGTCAATGAGGCCTTTGCCTCGGTTGTTCTTGCATGGCAGAAAGATCTTGGTATTGATCCATCAAAGGTCAATGTTAATGGTGGTGCGATTGCACTGGGTCACCCGACAGGCAGTACAGGAGCACGTTTGATCACGACTGCGCTGCATGAACTTGAACGCACCGGTGGCCGGTATGCACTGATTGCGATGTGTTGTGGTGGCGGTCTTGGGACAGGGACTATTATTGAGCGTCTCGACTAGGCTCATCTAACCAGCATAAAAAAAGGGGCTTACGCCCCTTTTTTTATGCTGGTACATTTTTACTTTTTGTCGAAAGCAATATTGAGCCCGGTCATGCCGTGGAGGAGCGCATTTGCTGAGAATTCCGGATCCGATGCACCATCTGCGAGTCTGAAGTTTTCCATACGATCCAGGATTATCTTGAAGCCGATATTCATTTCCCTGCGGCTGAGTGCGGCGCCAAGGCAGTGATGTACGCCTTTTCCGAACGCAACCTGGTCTTTCAGGTTGTTGCGCATCAGTTTGAATTTTGCTGCTTCAGGAAACTGATTGTCGTCGTGGTTGGCAGAGGCGAACCGGGCGAACAGAATTGAATTCTCGGGGATGGTAACCCCGTGCATTTCAACTTCTCGCGTCGTCCTGCGGAACATGTTTGATGATGGGCTTGAGATTCGCAGCACTTCTTCAACCAGTCTTGAAATCATTTCCGGAGAAGGGTCGTCTTTGAGCAACTGGTATTGATCAGGGTTTTCGATCAGCAGCCAGAGGCCTTCTGTCAGGGATGCGCTGGTCGTTTCATTGCCTGCCACGAGAATTTGGGACAGCATCGACAGACATTCAGCATCAGTGAGTGGTTGCTCGCCATCAAAGCTGGCATTGACCAATTTGGACAGAATATCATCGGCCGGTTCTGCGCGACGTTCGTTCATTCGAGCAACGAAATAATGCTGGAACTCTACCATGTCTTTTGCCGCTTGGAGTATTCCTTCCTTGTCTAGTTGTTGGCTGAGGTTCCCGATAAAGGCCTCAGTCCATTTACGGAATAACGGAAGGTCTTCCTGTGGTGCTCCGAGCTGGGAAATAATTACCCTTAGTGGCAGGGGCACGCCAAATTTCGACAGGAATTCGCATTCACCCTTGTCAATAAAAGCGTCGATCAACTCGTTTGAGAGGTTTTCAATAAAGGGCTCGAGGCTCTTCAGACTTGAGGGCGAAAACGCTCCGTCGACAAATTTACGATAGCGTCTTTGATTGGGTGGATCTTCTGTCAGCATCGTGGGTACATTTTCGTACCCGGATTTGAGAACCTCTATAACTTCAGGGTCTTCTGATCCGGCCATGGCGCGAGTCGGGCCCATCATGCGGCTGGAAAATGTTTGGTGGTCTTTCGCAATTTGGATGACATCTTCATAGCGTGAAACAAAAAAAATGCCGGAATTCGGGTCCTGAAATACGGGTGCTTCATCCCGTAGTCGTCTGTTCATCCCCCAGGGAGATTTTAAAATATCCGGGTGCATTGGGCTGATTTCATGGACAGGACAGGTTGCGACTCGTGCAACTTCATCGGACATTATTTGGGTACTCCGGTATTTTTCAATATGGCAGAGAATACCACTAAAACATCCGGCTGTGATTGTAATCCGCTATACTTCGCGGGTTGTTTATCGATAGGCAAAAACGTGATTAATAAGCAGGTAATACTAGCAAGACGCCCCTTGGGTGTTCCCGTTCCGGAGGATTTTCAGGTTGTGGAGACAGAGGTCGCAACACCCGGGCCCAATGAAGCGCTACTTGAGAATCTGTATGTGTCGCTGGATGCAGGTTTCAGGAACTGGATGGATGAGGGCTCAGGTGACGATGTGCTGCCGGCGATGGAGCTTGGGTCTCCGGTAATGGGGTTGACGGCCGGCCGGGTTGTCGAATCCAATCGAGATGACTTGAAAGTGGGT
>CEWR01078230.1_pt1 | contig 23974 bp, 21 predicted proteins | sample 356321 | NCBI WGS metagenome assembly CEWR01 (sample SAMEA2621551, study PRJEB7988) | marine metagenome | biome: marine biome (ENVO:00000447); feature: mesopelagic zone (ENVO:00000213); material: "saline water (ENVO:00002010), including plankton (ENVO:xxxxxxxx)" | depth 790 m
TCTTACAACATCCACAGGCAAACGAATAGAAACAGTTTCTTGATAGTTTGGACCAATAATTACTCTTGAATAGGTGGTATCTGAAAAGGAACTCCCTGGATAATCTCTTATTAATTCAACAACAATAGAAGTATTAAGTGCCCTACCCAGATTAGTTATTAGTATATTAACATTAAAAGAATCGATATCTGATGTCACTACTAAAGGACTAAAGCTGATTGTACCAACCTCAACCATATAATCTGGTAAATCAAAAGAGTTTATGACTAAAGAGGGGTCCCCATGCAGATTCATTGATTTAAGTGTGGTAGAGTTAGTTGTGGAAAGAGCACTAATTTTTTTCATATTAACTCCAATACTTTCACCATAATTTTTATACGATAGCCGTTCATAAAAATCTTTAGCATAGTTATTTAAATCAAAAGCCGTTTCTAAACTAACAGAAGATAAATAACCAATAACTCCTTTATCTTCATGGATAACATATTCTTCACTGGTACTATTCGCTGACCTTAAATGAATATCTCCTGCATGGCAACCTAATCCTAATAAAAATGGATATTTCCCTTCTTGATCTGGCCAAAGAGAAACATCATCAATATTTTGATCAAATCCTCCTGTTGCAGATGCGTGGCCAAGAAATGTCATTAAAGCTACTCCATCTTGGATATATCCTTTTATAGTATCAGCCAAAGATGATTGAATAGGTGCTGTGGAGTTTTTAAAAAATGAAGTGACATCTCCACCAAAAAGGGTATCCTCAATTAATGATTTGTAACTATCCAGATAACCAACAAATCCGGCTTGTTCTCCAGAATTACTTCCCCCTCCAAAATGCAATACTTTTTTCATCCATTCATTTTCATCTTTAGCTATTGAGTTTGGAATTGGAGGGTTTTCATAATCTCTTATTTTGTTTAAAAACCAAGTTACCTCTTGTCCATTTTTTGCGGCAACTCTTCCTGTAGGAATTAATGGATCATTTACTGTTCCATTCAAACCTGCAGTTAGCATAACATCTGAAGAAGGGTCTCCGAATGATGGTACTAAGTTGTTAGCAAAATCTATCGAACTTTTTCTTGATTGACTTGGCTTAATTGATTTTCCTAATAAAAAAAGATAATTAGGTTTAGATGGCCATGTATCAACAATATAGTCAATAAAACTTCTTATACTATAGGGGTGTTTTTTAATTCCATAAGAGAATTGATCATACAAATCTTCGATATTAAAAACTATTGCATTTTGAAGATTATTGCTTGGTCCATTTAATCGATAAGAAGCATATTCATTTGCTTCAGCCAATAAACTTGGGTGAGTAATAATTAAAAAAGCTGTATCAATTGCTGAAGTTGCAAAATCTGTAAATGTTCCTGTTCCTTCAACTGGGTTAAGTGATGTAATATTTTTAACATCCCCTTCAAACATCACTAAGCACTCTACTTTGCTAGCTGCAGAATTCGGAATTAAACAGTTGTAATTTCCAACAATAGTATCAACTCTAATTCTTTTCCTATTGGTTAATTCATAAAATATAACTTTACCAGTTCCAATAAAATTATTAAAACTCAAACGAACCATTGGTCCAGTTATACTTGGAGAAACAAAAAATTTATCAAAAGTTGATCCACCTCTAAAGTCTAATGTGTGCGGATAAATCAACTTCATATAAGAAATTGATTGCTTTCCAACTGATGATCCTAAATCGTTTACACTTTGAAAAACAACCGAAGTTGAAGAAGCTCCCAAATCGCCAATAGGGATATTCATCTTGGCTTCTACTTTTCTATAGCCTTCAAAAATGGTGTCAAATACATTTCCTCCGAGACTTATTCTTAAATGTTGATCTGGGCTAAAACTATTTCCTGAAAAATTAGATTCTCCTATTACAACGGATTCTAAAGTTGCATCGAATCCAAGAGCATAAGCATTTTGTGATGTGATACTCTTTGTTTTACTAGCTCCAATTGTATACCAATCATCAAACCAACCTTCAGACTCAATATAGTCTAAAGATAATCCTCCAAAACTATTTGATTCACCATCAATATAAAGATTACCGACCTGACTAACTGGATGTCCCAACGTATAAAACTCAACCTCTTCTTTTAAAACAAATTTAGATGGAGTATAATCCAAATAGTTATTATACGTTTCTAAAGCATAGCGATTATTGGTTGTCAAATTATTCCAAGTAAGATAATAATTAATAGTATCGGTAAACAAACTATAATAAGGATTCGGTTGCTTTGAAGCATCTCCATAAAGAGGTTTATCAAACCAGCCATCGTTATGTTCTCCATAAAACTCAATAAAATCTGATTCATTAAACACTCCATCACCTTCTCCTTCAATAAACAAATGAACCTCCTCCCCTTTTGAAAACAATTGAAAATTAGATGGATTTATTGTTGATAATGGTATTCCGGCATTTGCTAAAACAGCTGAATCAATTCTATAAACACCTGTTTCTGAAACTTTAAACTTATAATACTGTTGTGAATAGTTAATCCAGCTATTATTATAAGGTTGAGCAAATGAAACTGAAATAATCAATATTAAAACTGAAAATAATAGCAGTTTTTTAATTTGGAAATATATGTTTTTCAATCCTTTCAAAGCAAAATAAAGTTACGGTTTTTATTCGAAACGCTTTTGAGTATAATTTTGTTTGTTAATATCAAATCTCAAAGAAAAAATATTAGAATATAACGCATCAGATTGATCTCCGATATCAGAAAATGCGTAATCAATTGCAATCCCCCTAAACTGTATCCCAATTCCAAAATTTGGCTGATAGGTGATTTTATCATTCTTTAAAATGTCAGTTACTTTTTGGAAATTTCCAACTCCTAATCTTAAAAAAACCATTTTTGAATAACCTACTTCCACGCCCATGTGAGGATCTATACTTACAGGATCTCCAGTAATCAAAACATTTCTTTTTCCATCAGTAGAAAAATCAAAATCTATTTCACCTAAAGCGCTAAATTTATTGCTAATCTTAACTTCTCTTCCAACACCAAAAATTACTTTAGGCAATGTTACTTCTATCGAATTTGATGGAATTTCATTTCCTGTAGCATTAAAGACATCTATTGTTTCTTCTGACAATGAAAAGCTCCAAGCATTAAATGTTGAAGTTATATCTCTTGCCATTAACCCAAACTTCCATTTTTTTAGATCATATTGGATTCCACCATCCAAACCAAAACCCCAGGCTTTAGCAAAATCTCCAACTTGACGGTAAATAACTTTAACATTTGCACCATACCTCAACCCTTTAATTTTTGATTTTCTTGCATAAGAAAACATAAAGGCATAATCGGCTACCGAGAATGATGAAATTCTATCATAATCTACATTACCATCTGCATCAATTAATTGCGTAGTATTTGGAATATCATCAACACCAAAACGAACAACTGAAAAGCCAAATGCACTTGCACTATCTATTTTTGCAGCAAAAGCTCCATAATCATACTTAGCAATTCCTGCAAAATACTCTGCATGCATTAATCCAACCTGAAAATCTTTTTTAATTTGTGTTAATCCTGCCGGATTCCAATATCCAGAGGTTACGTCATTAACAGTAGTAACATAAGCATTTGACATACCTAAAGCCCTGGCTCCAACACCAATGGCTAAAAACTCATTACTATATTTTCTGGCCTCTTGCGAAAAAGTATCCGAAAAACATAAGATTAGTATGATGACAAGTATTCTTTTCATGCTATTTAAACAAGTAGGAAAATTAATAATTAATCCGTAATTATTAGAGTTCGTTTGATTTTAAAGTAATTCTTTAACTTTGAATAACATAATCTTCATCATTTTATTGCCTGTCACTCAAAAATAAAACAGTTTTGGTACACATTTTATAAATGATTAATTTTGCCGACTTAATTATTTCTATGAAAAATCAAATTCCCAATTCAATTACCATTTTAAGTTTAGTTTTAGCTTGCTTGGCAATTATCTTAACCTTTGAAGGTGAAATTGCTATTGCAGCTTACCTTTTAATAGGCTCTTGTATTTGTGATTTTTTAGATGGTTTTGCAGCTCGTGCACTTAAAGTAAATAATCCTATCGGAAAAGAAATTGATTCTCTAGTTGATATGATCGCTTTTGGAGTAGCCCCTGCAATGTTGATGTATCGGATCACCAAAATCGCTCAAGAAACACAGCAGATTGAACTACTAATCGAATTTCCATGGATCCATTATATTGTTTTTGTAATCCCCGCTATTTCAGCAATTCGATTAGCAAAGTTTAATATTGACACTAGACAAACAAGTTCTTTTATTGGTTTAGCGGTACCTGCTCATGCAGCATTTTATATTTTCTGTAGTATACTTTTTGTATTCCCTGATTTACCTCAGATTATAAATGTAAGCGGTATTGTTACCCCAATAGTTTCTAATCCACTTATAATGTTAGCATCGTGCGTTTTACTTTCTATTATGTTAGTGGTAGAGGTGCCTATGTTCTCTTTGAAATTTAAAAATCTTAAATGGAAAGACAATGCGCTACCATTCACTTTTGTATTCCTTTGGCTGGGAATGCTGATTTTAATAAATATTGTAGCAATGCCAATGATTATAATCTTTTATATTCTTTGGTCTATTGTTCTTAACATTAAGAATAAATCAAACCCAATTTCTGTTTAATATGCTATCTGTTTTTTCTGATGACCATTTCATGAAAGAAGCTTTTAAGGAAGCTCAAAAAGCTTTTGAGGAGGATGAAGTTCCTGTTGGTGCTATTATAGTATGTGATAATAAAATTATTGCCAGAGCTCACAATATGACTGAACGGCTAAATGATGTTACCGCTCATGCAGAAATGCTTGCATTTACATCAGCAACAGATTATTTAGGCGGAAAATATTTGAATGAATGCACACTTTATGTAACACTAGAACCTTGTGTTATGTGTGCAGGTGCTAGCTACTGGACTCAACTCAAAAAAGTAGTCTATGCCGCTTCAGATGAAAAAAGAGGTTTTGCTAAACACCAAGAAAACTTACTACATCCTAAAACAGAAATTAGTACAGGAATAATGAAAAATGAATGTGCTGAATTGTTAACTTCTTTCTTTAAAGCTAAAAGAAACTAAACTCCCAACAACATCTTTAATTCCTGATAACGAGACCTGCTTACTTTTAATGACACTCCATTTTTAAGAACCACTTGATAAGTGTCTTTACCAAACTTCTCAATTTTATTAATCTCAGAAATATTTACAATGTAAGAACGGTGGATTCGTATAAATCTGTTAGAATCTAATTGTTGCTCATAAAACTTCATTGTTTGATGCTTTAAATGCTTTCCTTTAATGGTATGAATCATCACATAATCATCTTCTGATTCAATATAAACTACTTCATCCAGAGGTATTACATGAATATTACTATTCGATTTAACCACAATTTTATCTAACACAGAATTTTCAGCTACGTGTGTTTTCAATCCATTGATTCCTTTTATAGAACCGCTATCAGACATCTTGCTAAATATTTTTTCTAATGCTTTATCAAAACGATCTTTAGAGAAAGGTTTTAGTAAGTAATCTACAGCATTTAAGTCAAAAGCATTTACAGCATACTCATCATAAGCTGTTGTAAAAATAATATGAGGAGGGTTCTCTAGTAACTCCAACAACTCTAAACCCGTCAATTTTGGCATTTGAACATCCAAAAAAACGATATTAGGTTTTAACTCATTTATTGCTTTAAGCCCACTAAATCCATCTGCGAATTCTCCAATTAACTCTATTGATTGATGAGAAGATAAATAGTTTTTTACTAGATCCCTTGCTAGCTTTTCATCTTCTACTATTATTGCTGTTTGCCTAGTCATTTTGTGGTATTTTTAAATCAATTGTAAACTTGTTTTCTGACTTACTCAACTTTAATAAATCATTCTTTTTATAAATTAAAAACAACCGTTCTCGTGAGTTTTTCAAACCAATCCCTTCTCCTTTTGTCTTTTTAGCTGCTGGATCAAAATCATTTATCAATGATAATTGAAGATTATCCTCTACTAGCTCTCCTTTAAAAATAACTTCAATTGTATCAACACTTTCATAAACACCATGTTTAATAGCATTTTCAAATAATGGCTGTAAAATCATGGCTGGTATTTGAGCAGCTAACACTTCTTCAGGACAATCAAAATTAAAGTTCAGCCGATCTCCAAAACGAATTTTTTCAATTTCTAAATACAATTGAATGTTTTCTATCTCCGTTTTTAACGTAGTTATTTTCTGCTCTTTATTACTTAATGAATATCTTAAATATTCAGAAAGCTTAATAATCATCTCTTGTGCTTTTTCAGGACTAGTAACTGTTAGAGAGCTAACGGAGTTTAAACTGTTGAACAAAAAATGGGGGTTAATTTGATTTTTTAAAGCATTTAGTTCCACTTCCTTAATCAATGTTTTAAGGCTAGCCTCTTCTTTAATTTTTTTCTGAATATCTTGATAATAAACAACGACATAATAAACCAAAATAAAAAGTGAGTAATAAAACATTCCGCTCACAATTCTCCAAGGGAATGACCCGTCTAGAAAGGAAAGATAATCAATATCATCTATAGATTGTTTTAAAATTAAATAGCCCGAAATTAACCAGAATCCTATTATAAGTAAGGATGAAATAATATGACTTGTAAATAAAGCCATAAAGCTCTGATTAGAATTATTGTATCTTACTAAATACCATAAGCTTATTCCTAAAAAAGCAAAAAACACATTAAACAATAAGCTGTCGGCTAAAGCAATTCCTATAGAAAGTTTATAATACCAATGTAATACACAAAAATGTGCGCCAATTATAATGGACCACACTGCTGCATAATTTATAGTGTATTTCTTATTACTAGTAATTGGATTTAACATTCTTTCTTAAAAATAGTAATTATTATGAGATTAATAACTCTTTACTTCTCCACCTCCAAAAATTGAAAACCCTTTGATCGTCAAAACCTGTTTCGGACCTTCACTACTAAGATCAACAGGGCCTCTCTTATCATCAAAACCTCCAAAAATTGAGACAACATCAACATGAACTTCCCAATCTCTTGGAACTGAAATTTCAGAACCTCCAAACATTGTAAAAGCATCTATAACACATTGCTCTTCTTTTAGATTCGCTCCTGTTAAATCTATCTCGCTACCCCCAAAAATACTCGTCACCTTACCTCCTAAAAACTGGTCTGAAGTGATTTTTCTGTTACCCCCTCCAAAAAGTGTTACCATATCTATTTCATGTTCTGAATGCTCATTACCATTTTTTTTGTTATTACTAGTCTTAACAGTTACCATTAAGACTCCTATCACTACAGCAATAATTGGAAACATCATTCCTTTTAAATCTATAGGTACATCTACTACTCTCCAAACCATCCATATCAAACCTATAGAAATAAAAATCAATCCTGCTCTTAAATTTTTTTTAATAAAGATATTTAGCAGACCCAACCCGATAAAAAACGAAGCCCAAGAAAATATATAATGAGAAATTTCTATTGAAATTAATCCTGCTTTTTTTGCAATAAATAAAACTCCTACAGCAATCAATCCATAACCGAACATTGCTCTTTTATCATTTTTACGCTTATGTCTTGATTCCATTTTTATTCGTCCTTTATCTTCCATATGATTTTGATATTTTTCTTGCGAATCCATAGTTACTATTTTAATTCTAATTCAAATATATATAGAACATAAAAATATCGAAACACTATTTAGGCGAATTGTCGTGTATTTTCGGTTAACGGAGAATTTCCAAATTAATGATTGAATGATTTAATGGAGTATGCTTTAATTGGTAAGTTTGTATTATAATTTATAACTAAAAAACAAAATATGTATCCACCAGAACTAGTAGCTCCAATGAAAGAAGAATTGACTTCTGTGGGCTTTGAAGATTTAACAACAGTTGAACAAGTTGATGCTGCAATTACTGCTGCAGGAACTACTTTAGTAATTATTAACTCTGTCTGTGGCTGTGCAGCAGCAAATGCAAGACCTGCGGCAAAAATATCAATTACTAACGACAAAAAGCCAAATAGAATTACTACTGTTTTTGCAGGTGTTGATGGTGAAGCAGTTGCCCAAGCAAGAAAATATATGCTGCCTTACCCTCCATCATCTCCAAGTATGGCTTTATTTAAAGATGGAAAAATCGTTCATTGTATAGAAAGACATCATATTGAAGGAAGACCAGCAGAAATGATAGCTGAAAACTTAGCAGAAGCTTTTAACGAGTACTGCTAAGCGGATAAACTCCACTGTTAATTATTCAGTTTTTTCTTGAAAAAGAACTTAAAAATAGCCTTGAAAAATTTCAAGGCTATTTTTATTATATACTATACACCTTTCTTATATTTGAATAATACATTCAATTGAATGATGAAAAATCTTTATTATGGCATTAAGGCAGTCTTTTAGTTTAAAACTTCAACAAAAGTTATCTCCCCAACAAATTCAATTAATGAAATTGTTGCAATTACCAACTGTTGCTTTAGAGCAGCGAATAAAGGAAGAGATGGAAAACAATCCGGCTTTAGATGAAGGTAAAGAGGATGATGAAATAGAGGAAGAACAAGAGGATGATTTTGGAAGAGAAGAAATAAGTGACGCAGAAAAAGAATTTGATTTTGATGATTATATTGGAGATGACGAGACCCCTTCATACAAACTAAATATTAGTAATCATAGTAAAGATGATGAAGAAAAACAAGTTCCATTAAGTGGGGGAGCTACATTTCAAGAATTATTAGAAGCTCAACTTACTCTATTTAATTTAGATGACGATGATCATACCATTGCAGTTCATTTAATCGGAAGCTTAGATGAATCAGGGTATTTAAGAAGAGAAATTCATGCTATAGTTGATGATTTAGCATTTACTCAAAATGTAATAACAGATGCTGAACATATTGAAAAAATATTAACCATTATTCAACACTTTGACCCTGCAGGTGTGGGTGCTAGAAATTTACAAGAGTGCTTAATTTTGCAAGTAAAAAAGAAAAATGATCACTCATTGTTGACTCTTAATGTTATTGAAATTCTTGAAAACTATTTCGAAGAATTTACAAAGAAACATTATGAGAAGATAATAGATCGTTTAAATATTGAGAGTGAAGATTTAAAGGAAGTTATTAGCGAGATATTAAAACTGAATCCAAAACCAGGTAATTCGTCTAGTGGAACTGCTAAAGTGGTACAACACGTTATTCCTGATTTTAATTTAACTGTTGAAGATGATGAGATTCTACTAACCTTAAACGGAAGGAACGCTCCAGAATTGAAAGTTAGTAGAACTTATTCTGAAATGATGCAAGGGTATAAAGCACAAAAAGAAAAACCATCAAAATCGCAAAAGGATGCTTTAATGTTTGTAAAGCAAAAAATGGATTCTGCTAAATGGTTTATTGATGCAATTAAACAACGTCAAAATACGTTAATTACAACAATGCATGCAATTATTCGTCATCAAAAAGATTACTTTTTAGAAGGTGATGAAACTCTATTAAACCCTATGATTTTAAAGAATATTGCTGAAGAAGTTGACTTAGATATCTCAACAATTTCAAGAGTTGTAAATAGCAAATATGTTCAAACTCCTTATGGAACTTTTCTACTAAAAACATTCTTTTCAGAATCTTTAAGTACCGATAGTGGAGAAGAAGTTTCTACAAGAGAGGTTAAAAAAATATTACAAGATGCGGTTGAAGATGAAGACAAGAAAAAACCTTTGACTGATGAAAAACTATCTCGCTTATTAAATGATAAAGGTTATAATATTGCAAGAAGAACTGTTGCCAAATATAGGGAGCAATTAAACATACCTGTTGCTCGTTTAAGAAAGGAATTATAGACAGTAATGAAAACAGCAGCAAAGGTAATTTCAACCATATTTCACCCGTTAGCAATGCCAATCATAGGCTTGCTTATCATTTTTAATACTGATTCATACATAAACTATGCGATACCTTCAGAACTAAAAAAAGCGATTCTTTTTTTGGTCGGAACAAGTACATTTATTATTCCTCTCCTAATTGCTGTTTTATTGTTAAATCGAAAGATTATACAAAGTTTAGATATGGAAACTCAAAAGGAAAGAATCATCCCTTATGCTGTTACAATTATTTTCTACATCTTCACTTTGTATCTTCTAGAGAGAGCATCTGTACCCCCAATAATTTATAATTTTATAATTGGAGCTACGCTATCTGTAATGCTAGCCTTTATCATTAATATAAAATGGAAGATTAGCGCTCATATGATTGGTATAGGGGGTTTAGTTGGAGGGTTGTTTTGTATTGCTTTATTACTAGAGGTTTATATTACCCCTTATATTATTATTTCATTAATAGCCGCTGGTTTTATTGGAACATCAAGACTAATATTAAAAGCACATACTCCACCACAAATATATACAGGATTTGCTATTGGTGTATTTTGCCAGTTTATTATACTATATTTTTAGTTCTATTTATTAGAATAAATCACTCACCATAATCCTCCTTTAATAGAAGAATCCTATATTTTTAGAGTAAAAAAAATCCTAACAACAATGTTAGGACTCTTTTTTATATTCTTAATCTTTAATGAAATCTAGTATTCATCTTCATTAAAAAAGAAATCTTCTTTGGTAGGATAATCAGGCCAAATATCATCTATACTATCGTAAGAATCATCTTCTCCTTCTAATTGCTGTAAATTTTCTGTAACCTCTAAAGGCGCTCCAGTTCTAATCGCAAAATCAATCAACTCATCCTTTGAAGCTGGCCATGGTGCATCTTCTAAATGTGATGCTAATTCTAAAGTCCAATACATAATTTATTATTTCTTAATATTTACGCAAAAATAGATTTTTTGTTTACTTAAGCAAGGAAAATCTACAATTAATTATTAGCCACTTATAAACCCTCTAAAACTCAATGGCAATACTACATTCGAGGCTTCCACTCCACCTCTTTAACATCTTTATCTATAACTATTTTTCTAGCCAACACAAATAAATAATCAGATAAACGGTTTAAGTATTGAAGAACCAATACATCTATTTCTTCATTTTCTGATAAGTTGCTAATTAAACGTTCTGCGCGCCTACAAACACACCTTGTTACATGACAAAAAGAAACGGTTGTATGCCCACCTGGCAAAACGAAAGACCTCATTTCAGGTAAATGTTCATTCATTGCGTCAATTTCATTTTCTAATAAAAGAATATCTTCTGGATATAAATGAGGGACCTTAACCTTTGTATTACCGGGCTCAGTAGCTAAAATTGATCCTAAAGTAAACAACCTATCTTGCACCTCTATTAAGGTTTCAATACTCTTTTTATCGATATCCTGATCTCTAATTAATCCTATGTAAGAATTTAATTCATCTACTGTTCCGTAAGCATCAATTCTAATATCGTGTTTAGGAACTCTTTTTCCACCAAAAAGTGATGTTTGTCCTTTATCTCCCGTCTTTGTGTATACCTTCATTTTACTATAATTATTCTGGAAAATTAATGATAATTTGTATTAATTTTGACGTATGATTACACAAGACCAAGTAAAATTATTAGTTGAGCGCCTGGCTGCGTTGAGGGGGTACCTTTGACATTGATGCCAAGTTAATTGAACTAGAAGAAGAAGATCAAAAAACACAAGATCCTAACTTTTGGGGTGATCCTAAAGCAGCAGAAAAACAATTAAAAGTAGTAAGAAACATTAAAGTATGGACAGAAAACTATACTACGGTGGCATTAGAAATTGAAGACCTAGAAGTTCTTTATGATTTTAATAAAGAAGGAGAAGCTTCTGAGGAAGATGTAGTAACTCAGTATGACATTTCATTAAGTAAAATTGAAGGTTTAGAGTTTCAGAATATGCTTAGTGCAGAAGAAGATTCTTTAAGTGCTGTTCTTCAAATTACAGCTGGAGCTGGAGGAACTGAAGCTTGTGATTGGGCAGAGATGCTGCTGAGAATGTACAAAATGTGGGCTGAAAACAATAATTGTAAAATTAAGCTTCTTGATTATCAGGGAGGAGATGTTGCTGGAGTTAAAACAGTTACCATAGAAATTGAAGGGGAATTTTCTTTCGGATACCTAAAAGGAGAAAATGGAGTACATCGTTTAGTGCGAATAAGTCCATATAATTCTCAAGGTAAAAGAATGACTTCTTTTGCCTCAGTATATGTTTATCCTTTAGCGGATGATAGTATTGAAATTAAAATTAATCCTGCCGATTTACAATTAGATTTTGCTCGTTCTGGTGGTGCTGGTGGTCAAAATGTAAACAAGGTAGAAACTAAAGTAATTCTAAAACATATTCCTTCAGGAATAATGATTACCAATTCTGAAACACGTTCTCAATTAAAGAATAGAGAAAAAGCTATGCAGCTATTAAAGTCTCAATTGTATGAGATTGAATTGCGTAAGAAAATGGAATCTCGTGCAGAAATTGAAGATGGTAAACTGAAGATTGAATGGGGTGCTCAAATTAGAAGTTATGTTTTAGATGATAGAAGAGTAAAGGATCACAGAACAAACTTTACAGTAAACGATCCTTCAAAAGTATTAGATGGAGATATTGATGGCTTCTTAAAGTCATATCTAATGGAATTTGGAAAATCTTAAAAAACATAAAATGAAAATATATCACAACCCTCGCTGTAGTAAAAGTAGAGAAACGTTAAAGCTTATTAAAGATGCCGGTGCAGAAGTAGAAATTATTGAATACTTAAAAAACATTCCTACCGCTGAAGAAATAAAAATGATTTTAATGAAATTACATTTATCTCCAAAAGATATTATCCGAAAAGGAGAAGCTGTTTATAAAGAAAAGTTTAAAAATAGTGCCTTTAATAATGATGAATGGATTAAAGTAATGATTGAATATCCTAAATTAATCGAAAGGCCAATTGTTATTAAAGGAAATAAAGCAATTTTGGGAAGGCCACCTGAAAACGTATTAGATTTAATCTAAAATAAAAAGCGTCTACTGAAATTAATAGACGCTTTTTTATATGCTTGTTAATCCTTCTTAATCTTTTAAGCCTGCCATTTCTTTCGCCCATGGTGGACCAAACTTGTTAAGTATAAACAACTGAATTGAAGCTGGTACAACTACAGTAAACAAAAATAATAATACCCAAAATGCCATAAATAAAATGAAGAAGAAAAATATAAAACCTAAACTTACCATGTTGTTATTTTTAAATTATTACTAGTGTAAAAGTATAAAAATCTAATTGTTATGCCTAAATATTTGCAAAAAAATCATTCCCCTTATCATCACAAATAATAAAGGCAGGAAAATTTTCAACAGTAATCTTCCGAACTGCCTCCATTCCCATCTCTTCAAAATCAACAACCTCTACCGATTTAATATTTGTTTTTGCTAAAATTGCAGCTGGACCTCCAATAGATCCCAGGTAAAACCCACCATATTTTTGACAAGCATCAGTAACACCTTGTGAACGATTCCCTTTTGCTAACATAATCATTGAACCTCCTAAAGCTTGAAATCCTCCAACATAAGGGTCCATCCTTCCTGCAGTTGTAGGCCCAAAACTCCCCGAAGGCATTCCTTCTGGAGTTTTTGCCGGTCCAGCATAATACACTGGATGATTTTTAAAATAATCAGGCATTGGTTCTCCAGCATCAATCATTTCTTTTATTCGAGCATGAGCAGAATCACGTGCAACGATCAATGTCCCTTTTAAACTTAATCTAGTTTTAATTGGATGCTTACTTAATATTTTCAGTTGCTCTTCCATTGGTTGATCTAAATCAATTTCGATAGCAGGTTCTAAATGTGGTGCAACTTCTGGCAAAAATCTACCTGGATTTGTTTCTAATTGCTCCAAGAAAATTCCATCTTTAGTTATTTTTCCTTTAATATTTCTATCTGCAGAACAACTAACCCCAATTCCAACAGGACAAGATGCCGCATGCCTTGGCAATCGGATTACCTTAACATCATGCGTAAAGTATTTCCCTCCAAACTGAGCTCCAATTTCACTTTCTTGACAAATTTCTTGAATTTTATCTTCCCATTCTGTATCTCTAAAAGCTCTTCCGCCAATACTTCCAACGGTTGGCAATTCATCATAATAGCCGGAAGATGCCATTTTAACAGCTTTTAAGTTAGCCTCTGCTGATGTTCCACCAACTACAAATGCTAAATGATATGGTGGACAGGCTGCTGTTCCTAAATCTCGAATCTTAGCCGTAATAAATTCAGTCATCGCCTTTTCGTTCAACAAAGCTTTTGTTTGCTGGTATAAATAGGTTTTGTTTGCTGAACCACCGCCTTTAGTTAAAAACAGAAAATTGTATTCATTTCCTTGTTCAGCATAAAGATCTATCTGAGCAGGTAAATTACTTCCTGAATTTTTCTCTTCAAACATGTTAGATGCAACAACTTGAGAGTATCTTAAATTTCTTTCTTGATAGGTATTGTAGATCCCTTTTGATAGAAATTCAGCATCATTTACACCCGTATAAACATCTTCTCCTTTCTTCCCCATCACAATTGCAGTACCTGTATCCTGACAAGATGGTAATTGCCCTTCAACAGCAATTTCTGCATTCTTTAATAAAGTATGCGCAACAAATCTATCGTTATCTGTAGCCTCAGGATCATCTAGTATTTTAGCTACTTTCTCTAGGTGAGCAGTTCGCAACATAAAAGAAACATCAACCATTGCTTCTGCAGCAATAACTTCTAATGCCTTAGCATCTACTTTTAGTATTTCTCTTCCATCAAGATCAATAGTTGCAACATGCTCTTTAGAAATTAATTTATATGCTGTTGGGTCTCCTTGTAAAGGAAACGGTTTTTCATAGATAAAATCTGCCATAGTATTTTCACTTTATAAGTTACGAAGATAAGCCTTGCTTGCAAATAAAAAAAGCCTGTGCATTTTTAATACACAGGCTTTAAATTAATATATATTCTTTAATCTACGTCAATCAGAATAGCATTAGAAAATCCATCTACAGCATTCGTTTTGTAAACAACAACTGCAACTTGTAAATTACTTGGATTAACCGCTAATCCAGAAGTTGACACTTTTATTCCATAACTACCCTCAACTCTTTGTCCTATAAAAAATGAAGGACCCATAGATATTGTTCCTAAAGGATTAATTAATTCAGCAGCACTTCTTACTACATTATCATGACTTGCTTGACTTGGAGCCAATGGAGCATAGTTTTGTAAACCAAGTAAGTCATCCTCAAGAAGATAAATTCCAATAAAATGTTCAGGAGAAGCTGCAACAAATTCTACCGCAGTATTTACGAAAACTGAATCTCCAACTCTTGTAGCATTTGCAATAACCTTAACATCCAAAATAGAACTATTTATAGCACTTATCGTGTTATCAATCATCAGATTATTAGCAGCATTAGAATTCGTTAACTGTTGATTATACATTGGATAGTTTGCAGCTCCCATATAAACATGTGGCATAGATGACCCACCAGAAAATGTTTGAAATTCATCACCAAATTCAGGTCCAAATTCTCCACCTAAGATATATCCAGTAACTCCAGAATCTCCAACAGTAACATTACCCTGAACATTTAACAAAACAGCATTAGGATAATTTGTCTCAATATATGATTTTGCAGGTAATCCGAAATTACCACTTGTTGAATCCCAAGTTGCTCCCACATAAGTAATCACTGCTCTTTGAATAGAATCAGGAAGTGCATCAATTAAATCATACACTTGATCAAAAGCTGGCACATAACCTTGAGCTAACATTAAGGTTGTATCTTCTATACAAGATATCCTTGTATTAGTTTGATCCCCGAATCCGTCACCATCTAAATCTCGATAATAAGTATGGGTAATACACTGCCCACTAACATAACCATGTGGTTGATTACAGTCGGTAATCACTGCATACTGATTACCATTGCCATTGCCATCTAAATCTTGATACCAATCGGTAGCGTATGTACACGAACCATTATCTACCTGAGATTCAGGAGAAAAATTACATGCTTCCGCATCAGTACACCCTTTAATCTCATCTTTAGAACAGCTTTGCATGGTTACAACCATTACTCCAGCTAAAATCAACATTAATTGTATTTTCTTCATAATCATAATCTTTATTAAAAATCTTCAACTTACGAATAAGCACCTACGAAAATAGGGATAATATCCCATTATCCCTATAATTTATTATCATACAATTTAACCGAACATACAAAATGAACGGGTTTTTAAGGATTAATAAAATTTATATCTTCTATCAACAACCTCATATTTTTCTTTTAAAGCCTCTAATAACTGGCCAGTTATAGCTCCATTACTTTGGTTTAGTTGTGTTTTTATTGCCGAATAATCAGTTGTTTCAGGAGCAGAAGTAACCGCATCAACCTGAATCACAAAAACTCCTGTTTGACCTTCTACAGGAATACTAACTTGCCCTTGCTGTAAAGTTGCAACCATCCCATTAACTCTTAGCTCTTGTCCCATACTTGGAATAGCGTAAGCTGCAAAATTCACACTTTGAACATTTTCAACTTTCGATCCAATTTTAGCTGCTAAGGCATCTAAAGTTGTTTCTCCAGACATTTCTTCAATAAACATCGCAGCTTTCTTTTTCTTCTTAGCACCTAAATCAACTTGTATTTCTACTTGATCAATTGTTGCTATTCCCTCTTCTCTAACCTCTGCTAAATGTGCAACAACAAATGTATTTAAAAACTGAAATGGAGCAGATATATTTCCTTTTTCGTTATTGAATGACCACCTTACCAACTCTCTTGCCTCAGTCAATCCTTGAATATTCTTATCAGAAACTTTAATTCCTGTTGCGACCAATTTAGCATATTCATCTGTTTCTGTTGCCTTAGTAAAAGATTCTGTAGTTCCATTATTTGTAAAGAACATGCTAGCTTGAGCAAAAACATTATCAAAAGTTTCATTACTTGGAGCATTCTTTCTAACTACAGTAGAGAATTGGACCTTTCTTGATTTATCCGCTTGTTTTAATACTTCAATTAAATGGAAACCAAATTGCGATTGAACAATCACCATGTCCCCGACTTGACCATCAAAACAAGCATCGTTAAATGCAGGAACCATAACTCCTTCCTTAAACCAACCTAAATCTCCACCTTCAATTGCCGAACCAACATCTTCAGAAATTTCTTTAGCAATTACAGCAAAATCAGCACCTTTACCAATCTCAGACTTTATACTATCTAATCTCGCTTCTAATAAGGTGTCCGTAAATTGCTGAGTTGTTTTCAATAAAATATGACGTGCTTTTACTGAATCTGGAACCATTTTAGTTGAAGATAATTTTGTAACTAAAAAAGATTCGTTTTGTTCGTAAACTGGAGTTGTAGCTCCAACTTCTTGAGAAAAGAAAGCAGAATCAATTCCTATTGGCAATGCATCAATACCATAATAAGATTCATCTAAAGGAGATTCCGAGTTATAAACTACAAAAGAAGAGTCATTATCCGTTACTGTAAAATCTGCAGCAGTTTCTTGTATCCATTTTTTTGCTTCTAAAATATCCGCATCAGATGGTTTAACCTCAAATTTAACATATTCAATTTCTCTTGAAGCATCTTGTTTGTACTCGCTTTTATGCTCATTATAATAAGCCTTTAGCTCTTCATTAGTAACCGTAATTGTACTATCTACAACTGAATTATATCTTTTTGCAACAAACTTAATGTTACGCTGTTCGTTTTGCTCTTTATAAGTTCTCTTAATTAGACTTGATGTAGCATAAAGTCCTTTAGTTAAAAGGTTGTTGTACTTAGTTGCAACTCTTTCTTTTTCAATACCATCCTCAAAAGACAACCATTGCGATCTATTTTCAGCAGGCATCGTTTCTAAACTTTTTAAGAATTGTAAAACTTGTGACGAGCTAAACGCTCCTGTATTTGGATCTGTAAAAGCCTGTTGAACTTGTGGATGAGGATTTTTACCCTGAACCATATCAAATAATTCTTCTGGACAGACAGCAAGACCTAGTTCTTTGAATTGACTTATCAAAACAACTTCTCTAACAATTTCGTTCCAAACCTGTTCTTTTACAGATTCTCTTACTTGAAGACTAGCAGTATTTTGATTTTGGTTTTCCCAAAGAACAATTGCATTCTCAACTTTTTGATTAAATTCTTGACCAGTAATCTCTTTACCTCCAATCTCCCCAAGGTTGTTATTATCTCCAGTAAATAAACTCTGAAGCTGATCTAAAGGCAGTAAGAATAATAACATTCCAACTCCTAATACAATCATCACTAATGCTGATTTCTCTCTAATTTTTCCTATTACTGCCATTTTGTTTTTTATTTTGGGTTGCGAATATACGATTGTCATTCGACAAATAAAAGCCTTAACTAAGATTTATCATGTTGATTAGAAGCTTCTAATCATATTCGAATCATCTCTGGTGTTCAATTCTTTCTAAAGTAATAATATCTATTTTATTATCACTTACCTTATCTACTGTAAAAACAGCATTCTCCGAAGCTATAACTTCCCCTTTTTCTGGGATACTTTCATGAATACTTATAATAAAACCGCCTAAAGTTTCATACTCTTCTGACCCTGGCAAATTAAGCTTATATTTTTCATTCAAATAATCAATCTCAATTCTTGCAGAAAATTGATAAACATCATCTGCCACTTTAATTTCTAACAGCTCTTCCTTATCGTGTTCATCTTCAATTTCACCAAAAATTTCTTCTATTATATCTTCAATTGTCAAAATACCTGAGGTGCCTCCAAATTCATCAACAACAACAGCTACACTCCTCCTTTCTTTTAGTGATTTTTTCAACATTTCATTGGCAGACATTACTTCAGGAACAATTGAAACTGGCAACAAAATAGCCCTTATGGATTTTGGTTGTTTAAAAAGTTCTTTTGAATGCGCATAACCTATAATGTTATCTATAGAATCTCTATAAATTAAAATTTTAGACAACCCTGTTTCAATAAATTTCAGCTGTAGCTCTTCTATTGAACCCCCTATCTCTAAAGCAGTGATTTCTGCCCTAGGAACCATACATTCTCTAACTTTAACATCAGCAAAACCTAATGCATTTTTAAAAATCTGAATCTCAGAATCAACATCCTCTCCCTCCTCTTGGCTTTCATAAATGTTTGCAACAAAATCTTCCAGATCAATTTTTGAAAAAGCAAGGTCACTTTCTGAAGTATCTACTTTAAAAAGATTTAATATTAAGTTTGAGATACCAACAGTAAAGTAGGTAAAAGGAAGCAAAATGTAATAGATAATAGTTAAGGGGACTGCGGCAATAGTTAGAACTTTATTAGGATTGATACGAAATAAGGTTTTCGGTAAAAATTCAGCAAAAAAAAGGACCACCATTGTCGATATAATAGTCTGAATCAATAAAACGACTAATTCGTTATCAGCGATATACGCTATAACTATTGGCTCTAAAAATTTAGCCATAACAATACTATAAATAACTAGTGCTATATTATTTCCTAAAAGCATTGCCCCAATAAACTTTGCAGGTTGTTTTAAGAAGTTAGAAAGTAATTTGGCAGTAAATTCACCTTTATTCTTATCTAGTTCAATCTTTAATCGATTTGCAGATACAAACGCAATTTCAATGCCTGAAAAGAGCGCAGAGGCAAACATTGCTAGCAACAAAAAAATCCAAAAAAGTGGGGTCATTATTAGTTATAATATCCTGCTAAAAGTAAGGGTTTATTTCGACATATTTTGAAACCGCTTCAACTGCCGTTTCCTAACATAAAAAAGTAATCCTGCCATTGCTGCAAAAAAGAAAAAGAACAAAGCATCTTCAATTCCAGTAAAAAGCAAATGATAAATGGCAACACAAAAACTTATTGCACCTATCATTAACCACATATATTGTAAAAATCTTACTACTTTTTCCATTTTATTTTGTTTTTAAAGAATCTGGTTCTTCCTTAACATTTATCACCCCTTTTATTTTGTGAATTTTCCACTTCGTAAAATCCTGATTGGCCTCCATCCCTTCTCCAATAATTATCTCATCTACTGTAGAAATCTTAACAAATTCATCAGAATATATTTTTGAAGAATCTTTTCGCCAAATTAAATGTTCGGTATTTAAAATTTCTCCTTTATCATTTACAACCACTACATCATCTTTAGCCTCCATAATATTTTCGGAAACTCTATTAATCGCATAATTAGCAGTTAAAGTTGAAGCTACATTTAGAAGTGAATCATAAAACAAGACCTTAACGCCTTCTTTCATTTCCATGTATTTACTTTCATCCATTCCATACTCTTCCATTAAAGGAGCAGTAATATTTATTTTAACATTCGCTTTTTCTGAATAAATATAAGCCACATTCTTTCCAACACTAATAGGGATTTCCTGTTTTTTTATTAAAGAATTTATTTCCTCAACATCATTCTCGCAAGAACAAAGAATCCCGAATGCTAAAAGCATCGGGATAATTTGTAAATATTTAAATGTGATCTTATAAAGGTTCACTTACTTTGTTTTGATAGTAGTTGATTCGTTAATCCAACAAGCAACAGTATAAGCATCACCACTTTTCTTTCCATAAAAGAACACATCTTTAGTTTCAGGGTAACGAGATGATATATTAGCAATCTTCTTATTTGCAGCACTTGTTAAAGAAGCCTCAACTGCTTTTGCTTTCTTGTATTTATCTACCGCAGCCCAATAAGGCCCAAAGTTACCTAACTCCCCGTCACTACAAGTTTTGGAGCTTTGCGCGTAACAGTTTCCAATTAGCATGTAAGGTGCTCCCCATCCTTTTTTCAATCCTGCAGCTTTTAATGCAAAAGATTTTGCTTGAGAGTAACTTTTCTTGTAAGAATATGCTTTAGCAATACTCATTGTATAATCAGCTTTTTCATCATCCGTTTCAGACATAGTAACTGACTTCTCAAACCACTCAACTGCTTTTGAATAATCTTTTTTACCTAAGTAAATAGTTGCTATGCCAGCTGCTCCAGAAGCTGAAGGTTCTTTTGCAAAAAATGCTTCTGCAACTTTCCCATAAATAACTGATCCTTCAGCAGATTCATAACACTTGTTCTTTCTTAACAATTTCACAGTTAATGTTAACCAATCTAAGCTCTCTTTATTTGTTTCAAAGTTCTTTTCAGCTAAAGGTACTAAAACAGTACAATCTAAATAAGGGACTACTATATTGTTTATTTTCTCACTAGCTTTAGCATATCTTGCAGCATTTCCACCCTCTTTGTTTGCAGCACATATTGCAATTGTCTTTTCGTACATACCAACAACTTCTGCGGCAGTTTTTTTGTCCTTCTTCTCTAAATTTATTACTGTAAACATCATTGCAACTAAAGTTCCAGACTGTGTTTTATCACCAGTTAATCCAATTGCTTCGTTTAACACTAAAAAAGTTGCCTCTTTATCCTGCTTAGCACTTAACATAGATTGCCCTTTTTGACCAAGGACTAATCCTCTTTGTCCAAACATCTCTATACGTTGGTCATAAATAGAAAACATTGTATCCAGATATGTAGCCTTTAAAACTGCATCGTTTTCTGTCTTAGCTAATCCTTTATATATTTTAACCCCATTAATGTATAATGATTTTTGCGACTGTGGACATACTTTATAGGCTACCTTCCATAAACTATGGGCTAATTCAGGGTCACTTTGCAAGTAATCTTTGTAAATCAAACTCTCAATACAGACGATACTATCCTGTGGGCTAGCTCCATATTTTCCTTGACCAAAAGTTGTTAAACTTATTATTAATCCTGTAAGTACTAATGTAATTCTTTTCATCTTAATCGTATTTTCTTTTTCGGAACCATGTTGCATTTATGGTTACTCCAACATTCATATTAAAAAACTTCTCTTTAATTAAACCTCCATCAGTTGTCCCATTTGTTCCATATTCAAAACCAAAATTTAATCTTGGATAACTGTTTTCTGATCTTCTTACTGGCAGACCTACTCCAAAAGTTATGCCAGACTCTACCCAATCAATTCCATTAATTACAACATAAGAATCAGAATGTCTTGCACCTATTCGGTAAGCAACTCTTTGCAAATAGTTATTTCCATCATATTTAGGAATAAACTCTCCACCTAATGCAATCGAATAATTAGACTTAAAGGTATAAAGGACATCATCACTTTGTATTGCTCCCCAATTGGCCGATTTATAATCTAACGCTATTAACCATTTTCTATCTTTTGCAAAAGAAATTCCAAAGCCTAATTCTGAAGGTAATTGAACAACTCCATCACCATCTTCTATGTAATCTATTGTATCCTTTAACTCGTTAGAAAAAACTGTAGGATCTGATCCTGAGAACGTTCCTGTATAAATACTATTCTTCGCATTTAAATCTCCAGACATTCCATACGTAGCTCCAACAATTAACTTGAAATTTTCATCTTTTGTATTTTTAAATGATTTTTGATATTGCATCCCAAAATCTGCTCCAAAATCTGAAATAGAGGATTCAGTCCTTTTCCATATGTTGTAAGCTCCTGGAACACCTCCAAATATAGCTCTTTGATCATGCTCCATATAACCAAACAAAAAATAAGTGTTTGCACCAAAAGATAAATTTGAAGTGGAATCAATTTTTACTGAAAAAGCATTTCCAAAATAAGCCTTATTAATAGATCCATCTCCTACATTATAAAAACTAACATCACCCGCCACAGGATCATCAACAACCTCATCATAAGAATAACCAATACTAGAGAAGGGTAAAATTCCAAAACTTGCGCCCCAAACATTTTTCACTACTGGAAATGCAATTGCCAAATGATCTATATAAGAATTGTTTTGATACTGAGTTTGAGTACCATCATCTAAAGTTAAAGCACTGTTTGTGTAACCTACATCAAAAGTAACAGCTGTAAGGGCAGAGTAGCTTGCAGGATTTATTAATCCAATATCTCTCCCAGACCTTAACCCTATTCCTGCACCACCCATACCAAAACTACGGGTAAAGGTTTGTTTTCTTAGCAACCCAATACCATATTTAGAATATGGGGAGTTAGTTGTTGACTGTGAAAATACATCTGTATTAACAATCAACAAAAGAAATAAGACAATTATAAGTTTATTCTTCTTCATTGTATTTTAAAATTTCATTCAATCCTTTCAGCACTAAAAATTCGTCTGCAAAGATGCGATTTTTTGGCTCTAAATCAAATAGATTTATATCACCTCCCGTAACAACTACTTTTAGTGATTCATATTGCGAAACATAGCTATTAATTACTCCTTCAAGCTCATGCTTCATACCTCCGTAAACTCCCGATATAATAGAACTTTCAGTTGTATCTCCAATCATTTTCAACTTCTCTTTATCAAAATCAACAATAGGAAGTTTTCCTGTAAAATGATTTAATGCTTTAAACCTCATTTTTAGACCTGGAGCAATTGCACCTCCCAAATATTCATTTTCAGCATTTATAAAATCAAATGTAATACAGGTTCCCATGTCAATTACAAGTATATTTGAATTAGAGAAACTACTTAATAATCCTACGGCAGCCGCAATTCTATCTAACCCTAAAGTTTCTGGTGTTTTATATTTAATGGCCAAAGGTATTGGTGTTTGATGTGTAAGTTGTAAAAAATTATAGTTTTTTAACAGACTTTCTTCCTCTTCTAACCCTCTAACTGAAGAAAAAACACCTTTTTCAATGTCATATTTAGAAAAAAAAGCATCAATTACCTTTTTATTTATTTTATTTTTCACAACAACACAAACAATACTATCTTGCTCAAAAACAGCAAGTTTGATAAAAGTATTCCCTATATCTATAACTAAATTCATCTTTAAAAAAAGATCAAAATTACAAATTGTATGGTGATTTGTTTTTAGGAACGAAATATTTTTATACATTTGCCGACCGTTTGAATGGTGCCTTAGCTCAGTTGGTAGAGCAATGGACTGAAAA
>CEWR01001818.1_pt1 | contig 23872 bp, 17 predicted proteins | sample 356321 | NCBI WGS metagenome assembly CEWR01 (sample SAMEA2621551, study PRJEB7988) | marine metagenome | biome: marine biome (ENVO:00000447); feature: mesopelagic zone (ENVO:00000213); material: "saline water (ENVO:00002010), including plankton (ENVO:xxxxxxxx)" | depth 790 m
AAAGGTTTCTCTGGCTTTAATTTCTAGATAGTAGGGGGGGGAGAATGTTTTCTAATGAAAGCATCCTTAATACTAGCAATTTTTATTATTACAAATATGGTAAATAAATCAATGCTCTTCAATCCTTATAAATGGCGAGTTTTTAAAATCATCAAAAACAGGGAGTTGAATTAGTGCATCTTCGAGGTTAGAAAAAAGGTATGTTCTTTTAAGGGAAGAAAACGTCCGATAGCTTTTTGAATAATAGAAGGAAAAAGGGAGAGGATAAGTTGCTTTATCTAGAACCTGTTTTAAGGACGTAAATAAAATTCTATTTTTTATTGATTAAATTATAAAAGAATCAATGGGGATTTCAATTTTTTTACTTTAGTAATTTCAACAAATGGGATCTTGTTTTTTTTTCGAGTTACAGCTAAACAATTCAACAATTACACACTTTCAGAGATCGTATTGTTTGATTTTTCTATATAAAGTACGTTCTGAAATCCCAAGCTCTTTTGCTGCTAGTTTTCTTTTGTTTTGATTTTTTTCTAAAGATTTTTTGATCATCTCTATTTCTTTTTCGTGTAAAGAAAGAGATTCATCTTCTTCAATGTCTTCTATATAATCGTAATTTGTTTGGTTGGTGGTAGGGTTTGCTTGCTGAATTTGTATCAATTCAACATTGCTGTCACCAGTATAGCCACTGTCTTCTTTTCTAATTTGTTCAAGTAGATGGATGTTGTCTGAAGGGATTTTGTTGATGTTTTTGTTTTCCATCAAATCCAATGTCAGCTTTTTTAATTCACTAAAATCTTTCCTCAATTCATATAATGCTTTGTAAAGTACATCTCTGTCTTTAGAAAACGATTCGTTGTTTTGAGAATTGGGAGCGTTAATTACAGCAGGTAAATTGTTGTAGTTAGGTAAGTATTGAATTAGTTTGTCTGCTCCAATATTTCTACTTTCTTCAACAACAGAAATTTGTTCAGCAATATTCCGAAGCTGTCTAATGTTTCCAGGGAACCTATAATTGATAAGCAAGTTTACAGCATCATCATTTAGTCGAATGGTTGGCATTCTGTATTTTTGGGCAAAATCAGAAGCAAACTTTCGAAACAATAAATGGATGTCTTCTTTACGATTTCGTAAGGGAGGTAAGTTCAGTTCAATGGTACTTAAACGGTAGTATAGATCTTCTCTAAATTTTCCTTTTTGAATGCCCTCCTGCATTTTCATATTGGTTGCTGCAACAATTCGCACATTTGTTTTCTGTACAGATGAAGAACCTACTTTAATAAACTCACCATTTTCTAAAACACGTAACAAACGTACTTGTGTTGTTAAAGGAAGTTCCCCTACTTCGTCTAAGAAAATGGTTCCACCATCTGCCACTTCAAAGTATCCTTTTCTAGTAGCAGTTGCTCCTGTAAAAGCGCCTTTTTCATGTCCAAAAAGTTCACTGTCAATGGTTCCTTCTGGTATCGCACCACAGTTTACGGCAATGTAATTACAATGTTTTCTATGAGATAATTGATGTATAATTTTAGGAATTGTTTCTTTACCAACACCACTTTCTCCCGTAACCAAAACAGAAATATCTGTGGGAGCGACACGAATTGCTTTTTCAAGAGAGCGATTTAATATTGCATCGTTTCCGATAATTTCAAATCGTTGTTTTATTGCTGTTAATGTTTCCATTCTTTTTTTAGTGTTTGGTTATCAGGTATTTGGGGTCTAGTATTAGATTTTAATTTTGGTATCTCGGGTAATAACTTCTGGGCTTTTTTAAATTTAAAAACTCATCACTCAAAAGGTGTTTCTTGTGCTTCACTTACAGACTTTCCAATAAGAGTTGCTGAAGTACAGTCTTCTATTTTCACCATCACATAATCTCCAACTTTTTCATTCCCTTTCGGAAATACAGCTACATAATTTTGAGTATTTCTAGCCATCCAATGTTTGTCAGACTTTTTAGAAGTACCTTCAATTAAGACTTCCATAGTTTGACCTAAATATCTATCCGTATGCTCGTTGCTCAGTCTTCGTTGTACAGCAATTACCTCATTCAATCTTCTTTTCTTAACGTCATTAGGAACATCATCTTCTAGTTTTTTAGCCGCTAATGTACCTGGTCTTTCAGAATAAGAATACATAAAACCATAATCATAGCCTACATATTCCATCATACTTAATGTGTCTTGGTGTTCTTCTTCTGTTTCTCCACAAAAACCAATTATCATGTCTTGAGAAATAGCAACGCCAGGAATTATTTTTTTAATAGAATCAACCAATTCCATATATTCTTCACGGGTGTGTTGTCTGTTCATTCTTTCTAAAACAGTTGTACTACCTGATTGAATAGGCAAATGAACATATCTGCAAATATTTGGGTGTTTTGCAATCACATGCAATACTTGAAGATCCATGTCTTGCGGGTTGCTTGTGAAAAAACGAACTCTTAACTTAGGAAAAGTTGTGGATACTAAATCTAGCAACTCAGCAAAACCTACAGCAGTTGCTTGTGCAATGTCGGATGCTTTTTTAAAATCCTTTTTCATACCACCACCATACCAGAGAAAACTGTCAACATTTTGACCTAATAGCGTGATTTCTTTATAATTCTTATCTTTTAAGTCTTGAATTTCTTCAATAATACTTTGTGGATCTCTGCTACGTTCACGTCCTCTTGTAAAAGGCACTACACAGAAAGTACACATATTATCACAACCACGCGTAATAGATACAAAAGCAGAAACTCCGTTTGAATTCAAACGAACAGGGGAAACATCTCCGTACGTTTCATCTTTTGATAAAACTACATTTACAGCATTTCTTCCTTCGTTTACATCTGCTAGTAAATTAGGTAAGTCTTTATATGCATCAGGTCCAACGACTAAATCAACAATTTTTTCTTCATCTAAAAATTTAGATTTCAATCGCTCAGCCATGCAGCCTAATACACCCACTTTCATGGTTGGGTTTATTTTTTTTATAGAGTTGTATTTTTGGAGGCGTTTGCGAATTGTTTGTTCTGCCTTGTCTCTAATAGAACAAGTGTTTACTAGAACCAAATCAGCTTCTTCGATATGCTGTGTTGTGTTGAAATTGTTTTCAGACAATATAGAGGCAACTATCTCACTGTCATTCAAGTTCATTTGGCAACCATAGCTTTCTATATATAGTTTTTTTGTGTTTCCTTTTATATGATCTGTCAACAAAGGATGTCCCTGTTTGTTGGCGTCTATTATTTTCTCAGTCTCCATTTAATTGAAAAATTTGGATTGCAAATATACAATCAAATACATGGAATATGACATTTTGGCAGAAAATTAACTTTTTATTTAATGCATAAAAAACCATTTTAGAAATGGGTAAAATATCATTTTTAGTGATAGAAATAAGGGGTTAAAATTTGTTTTATTTTAAGTTTGGGATAAAAATAATTTGAAATTTAAAAAATCTATCTACTTTTGCAAGAACCATAAGCAAGGGGTTTTAATGTGAAAGCATTCATTTTTTAGACTAAGAATAGATACAATTATAATATATGGCAAAGAATTTAGTAATAGTTGAGTCACCAGCAAAAGCAAAAACTATTGAAAAGTTTTTAGGTAAAGATTTTCAAGTAGAGTCGAGCTTTGGGCATATTGCCGATTTGCCTTCCAGTGAATTAGGGATCAATGTTGATAGCGATTTTTTACCGAATTATATTGTTTCCGATGATAAAAAAGCGGTTGTTAAAAAGCTGAAATCATTAGCTAAGAAAGCTGATATTGTTTGGCTAGCGAGTGATGAGGATCGAGAAGGAGAAGCTATTGCTTGGCATTTACAAGAGCAATTAAAATTAACTTCTGAAAACACAAAGCGTATTGTTTTTCATGAAATTACTAAAAAAGCGATTTTAAAAGCTGTTGAAAATCCTAGAGATATAAATTATGATATGGTAAACGCTCAGCAAGCTCGTAGAGTGTTGGATCGTTTGGTAGGATATGAATTGTCTCCGGTATTATGGAGAAAAGTAAAAGGCGGTCTTTCGGCTGGTAGAGTGCAATCTGTAGCAGTAAGATTGATTGTAGAAAAAGAAAGAAGTATTCGTGAGTTTGATACCGTAGCTCATTATAAAATAGTCGCTGAGTTTTTAAATAGCGATGGTAAAAAATTCAAAGCAACGATTCCAAAGAGTTTTGATTCTAGAGAATTGGCTGAAGAATTTTTAAAATCTGCAGCAGACGCTGATTTTTCAATTTCAGATTTGCAAAAGAAACCTGCAAAAAAATCTCCTGCACCACCATTTACTACATCAACACTGCAACAAGAAGCATCTCGTAAATTAGGATATTCTGTTGCCAGAACCATGCAAGTTGCACAGCGTTTGTATGAAGCAGGTTTGATTACCTACATGAGAACAGATAGTTTGAATTTGTCTGATGATGCTAAAAAAGAAGCGGAAGAAGAAATTACAAATTATTACGGAGCTGAATATAGCAAACCAAGAACTTTTAAAACCAAATCTAAGGGAGCTCAAGAAGCGCATGAGGCGATTCGTCCTACAGATATGAAACGTCATTCTGTAAATGTAGAGTACGATCAGGATCGTTTGTATGATTTAATTTGGAAAAGAACATTGGCTTCTCAAATGAGTGATGCTCAGTTAGAGAGAACAAATGTGAAAATTGAAAACTCGAAAAACGACAAAGTCTTTACAGCAAATGGAGAGATGATTAAGTTTGAAGGTTTTTTAAAAGTATATTTAGAGGGGAATGATAATGAAGAAGAAGAGCAAGCAGGAATGTTACCTCAGTTATCAAACGGGGAAGCTTTAGAATACGAATTTATTACCGCAACACAAAGATTTACAAGTCCACCCTACCGATTTACAGAGGCTGCTTTAGTTAAAAGGTTAGAAGAATTAGGAATTGGACGACCATCTACCTATGCACCAACAATTTCTACTGTTCAGCGTAGAGGCTATGTTGAAAAAGGAGAATTGGAAGGAACAGAAAGAAATTACGAGCAATTTGTATTAAAAGCAGGAGCTGTTTCTAATCAAAAATTGACGGAAAGAGTTGGCTCTGACAAAGGGAAATTAGTTCCTACTGATATTGGAAACATTGTAAATGATTTTTTGGTTGCAAACTTTTCAAATATCTTAGATTTTGGTTTTACGGCTAAAGTAGAGGAAGATTTTGATGCTATTTCAGAAGGAAATCAAGATTGGACAGGAATGATTAAAGGTTTTTATGACACTTTTCATCCTACAGTAGAAGATGTTTCTGAGAATGCTGAAAGAGAAAGTGGAGAGCGTGTTTTAGGAAAACATCCTGAAACTGGAAGAACGATTTTAGTACGTTTAGGGAAATTTGGGCCTATGGCTCAAATTGGAGACCCGGAAGATGAAGAGAAGTTGTTTGCAAGTTTGTTGAAAGAACAGAACTTAGGAACAATTACCTTAGAACAAGCTTTGGATCTATTTTTATTACCTAAAAACTTAGGTGCCTATGAAGAAGAAGAAATAGTCGTTTCTAATGGTAGATTTGGACCTTATATCAAATTCGGAACCATGTATGTTTCTTTAGATAAGGGAGAAGATCCCATGTCTGTAGATATTGTAAGGGCGACTGAATTAATTGTTGCAAAACAAGAAGCAGATGCACCAGTAGCTGAATATGAAAATTTACCTGTTCAAAAAGGAGTTGGTAGATTTGGACCTTTTATCAAATGGAATAGTATTTTTATCAATGTAAATAAAAAATACGATTATGACAATTTAAGTTATGATGATATTGTAGAGTTGATTGAAGTAAAAAAACAAAAAGAGATTGATAAAGTAATCCACAACTGGGAGGAAGAAGGAGTCCGTTTGGAAAAAGCGAGATGGGGACGTTTTAATATCCTAAAAGGGAAATTAAAAATTGAACTACCTAAGACTACAGATGCTGAAAATATGACTTTAGAGGAGGTTTTAGCAGTTATAGAAGCGAAGACACCAAAAAAGAAAGCTAGAAAGGCTCCTGCTAAAAAAACGGCAGCAAAGAAAAAACCAGCTGCAAAGAAAAAGACAACAGCAAAGAAAAAATAAACGAGGGTTCCTTTTTTTGAACCCTGACTGTTTTTTCTTTTTAAGAAATAAATTCCTTTAAAAGGGAGTTTGCATATATATTCAATGAATTTAGATTTTTTATTACCCCTTGAAGAACCTTTTTTCGAAATGATTTCAGAATATCCTGAGAAGTCATTGGCGAATTTTGTTGCGTTGCATAGTGAGAAAAGTGGACTTCCTGAATTAGAGAATGTTTCATTGGCTATTATTGGTGTGCAAGACGGAAGAGCTGCCGTTGGAAATGACACTACTGGATATGGAGTGGATGCTATAAGAACTTATTTTTATAAATTATATCCTGGAAACTGGTCATTGTCAATTGCAGACCTTGGCAATATTCCACAAGGAAATACTTTGAGTGATACTTATTTTGCGCTAAAAGAAGTTGTTGCTACCTTGGTTAAGAAAAATATTGTACCCATTATTTTAGGAGGAGGTCAAGATCTAACTTATGCGAATTATAGAGCTTATGATAGTTTAGAGCAGCTAGTAAATGTTGTTTCAGTTGACTCTAAGTTTGATCTTGGAGCATTAGACTCACCATTAAATTCAAATTCTTATTTGAGTAAAATTGTAATGGAAGAGCCTGCCAATTTGTTCAATTATAGCAATATAGGGTATCAAACTTTTTTTAATTCACAAGATGAAATAGATTTATTGCAAAGCTTGTCTTTTGATGCGTACCGATTGGGAGAGGCGAAAGACCTAAAGATTGTTGAGCCTATTATGCGTGATGCAGATATTGTTAGTATTGACATAGGTGCTGTGAGAAAGAGTGAAGCCCCGGCTAATGGAAATGCTACTCCGAATGGGTTTTATGGAGATGAGATATGTGCGATATCTAGATATGCAGGAATAAGTGATAAAGTAACTTCTTTCGGGATCTATGAGTTCAATAATCGATTAGATCGGCAAGGACAAACAGCTCACTTGATAGCGCAAATGATATGGTATTTTGTTGAGGGGTATAGCTTCAGAGCGAATGATTATCCTTTCTGTACAAAAGAAAACTACATTAAATATTTAGTGCCTCATGAAGACGGAACAATGGTTTTTTATAAAAGTAATAAAAGTGGAAGATGGTGGTTAGAAATTCACTCTATGAGTGACAATAAATACAAGCGACATGCGTTAATACCGTGTACACACCAAGATTATTTGGATGCTTCAGCACAGAAAATACCGGAGCGATGGTATAAGGCTTTAAAAAAAATAAATTAATAAATAGATAATAATATCTTAATTGCTTTTAAAATATTGTTTTTGAATAAAAAAAATGATAGGTTTACGTTTAATTAAGAAAAAGACAAGAAATAGGATATGAAAAAAATAGCAGTATATATAATTCTAATTGTAACTGTTTGTAGTTGTAAGACCAACAATAGAGGAGAAGTTGTAGGCAGGAAAGCAGATAACAAATGGTTTAATGAAAAACCTTTTGGAATGGTTCCGATTCCTGGAGGAGCTTTTACTATGGGTAAAGAAGACGAAGACCCGTTTGGAGGAATTAGTACTAAGCCAAGGACTGTTACAGTGAAGCATTTTTATATGGATGATTCTGAAATCACCAACAGCGAGTATACAATGTTTGTGGAATGGGTTAGAGATTCAATTGTTCGTACAGAGTTAGCTATGGCTGCAGATGAAAGGTCTTATTTGACAGATGAAGGTGGAGAAGGAAGTACAGAAGGTATTTTCAAATACAGCTTTAAAGAGGTAGATACTACTGATGCAAATGAGTATGAGAAGTATATGTTTGAGAATTATGGTGGAGTTGGTGATGTGAACTCATTGACCGAAGGTCGTTCTTTGAACTGGAGACTTCCTATTCTTTGGGATAGAAATGATTATGTTGATGAAGCTTATTCTGAAGTGATGGATTCTTTATACTTGCCGTTAGAAGATACTTTTGAAGGTCAAAGAATTTTAAATGTACAAAAATTAAAATACACCTATTCTTGGTTTGATAAGGAGGCAGCTGCTAAAAGCAAAACAGGAACCAGAAAAGATTTTATTATTCATGAAGATATCTCTGTATATCCAGATACTACAGTTTGGGTAAATGATTTTATTTATTCCTATAATGATCCTATTCATGAGGAGTATTTTTGGCATGATGCTTATACAGAATATCCTGTTGTAGGTGTGAATTGGTATCAAGCAAAAGCATTTTGTAATTGGAGAACAAAACAAAAGAATGATTATTTACGTTCAAGAAAAAAACAAGTACGAGTACCTGTGTTTAGATTGCCTACCGAGGCAGAATGGGAATTTGCTGCACGTGGAGGTATAGAACACGGTACCTACCCTTGGGGAGGACCTTATACTACAGATGATAGAGGTATCTTTTTAGCTAACTTTAAACCTGTAAGAGGAAACTATGCTATCGATGGTGCTTTGTATACTGTTGAGGCGTATTCATATACTCCGAATGGTTATGGATTATATAATATGGCTGGAAATGTTTCTGAATGGACAAGTACAGCATTTAATCAAGGTTCTTACAGAAACGCTTCTAGTATTAATGCAAATATAGAAGATATTGAGAATAAAAGAAAAGTAATAAGAGGTGGTTCATGGAAGGACATTGCTTATTTTTTACAAGTAAGTACAAGAGATTATGAATATGCAGATTCACTAAAGAGTTATATCGGTTTTAGAACAGTGCAAGACTTTTTAGGAACCTCAAAAAATTAAAGAATAAAAACAACCCCTAAAATTAAAATTAATTATGGCACAATCACTGAAGAGTAAGAAAATGTTGAATATGGTTTACGGACTAGGAGCTTCGGTCGTTTTGATAGGAGCCTTGTTCAAAATATTACATTATCAAATCTGGTTTTTAACAGGTGGTGTAATGTTAACTATTGGTCTTTTAACGGAAGCACTAATATTTGCTTATTCTGCATTTTATGAACCTATTGAAGAAGATTTGGATTGGTCAAGAGTATATCCTGAATTGGCTGGTGGTCAATCAAAAGAAAAAGACCCAAGTGCAAAAGGATTACTTTCTGAAAAATTAGATGAAATGTTACGTGAATCTAATCTAGATGCTGCATTAGTTGGTAGCTTGGCAGAAAGTATTGAAAATTTCAAAGGAGCGGCAGAGAGTATAAATTCATCCGTAGATACTGTTGCCAATACTCATAAATACAATGAAGAGATGGCTGTTGCTGCAGTACATTTAGAATCGTTGAATGGCTTGTACAAAGCTCAGGCAGAGAATTCTGAGCGCCAAGTGTTTATTAATGAGTCCATGTTAAAACACTCTGAGGATTTGGAAACACAAACACATAAATACAATGAAGAAATGGCTGTTGCTGCAGTTCATTTAGAATCTTTGAACGGCTTATACAAAGCACAATCAGAAAACTCAGAGCGTCAGGCTTTCGTTAATGAGTCTATGTTAAAACACTCAGAAGATTTGGAATCTCAAATGGCTGCATTGGCAACCAACTTGTCTTCTTTGAATTCTGTTTATGGAGGTATGTTATCTGCAATGAATAAATAATTAGAATATTTAATATTTAAAAAAAACTAATTAGTTATGGCAGGAGGAAAACAATCAGGAAGGCAGAAGATGATTAATCTTATGTATCTAGTATTTATTGCAATGTTGGCATTAAATATGGGTAAAAAGGTTTTGTCGTCATTTGGATATTTGAATGAAAAAATAGAAGCATCTAACATATCTGCATCAGGAGATATTGATATGGTGCTAAGTGATTTGAAAATAAAAGCTTCAGAGCAACCAGAGAAGTATGGTGATATTAATGACAAAGCGTTTCAGATAAATCAATTATCATCTGAATTCTATTTGTATTTAGAGAATGTAAAAGATACTTTGTTGTCTACTGTAGATAAAGATCTTCATTCAGATTATGAGTCTTTAGACACTGAAACGGCAGGTAATGAATATTTCTTTTTAGGTGAAAATAAATTAACCCCTGAAGGACAAGAATTTGTAGCACGTATCAATAACTATAGAGAGGGAGTAGTATCAGTTTTAGGAAAAAACATCAAACCGGATGTTTTAGATTATTTGAATGAGAGTTTCGATACAGCTGATCAAGAATTGAAAGGTGGTCAAACGGAACCATGGATTCGTAATCGTTATGAAGGGTTTCCATTGATCGCAACTTTGACTAACATTACTGTAATTCAATCAGATGTTAAAAATTCTGAAAAAGGGATTTATAATTCTTTATTAGGCAAACAGTTATCAGCTGATGCTTCGATTAGTGAAGAGACTTATGAAGCAATTGTGATACCTAGTAGACCTGCTTATTTTCCTGGAGATCCATTTGAGGGAACTGTCGTATTAGGTAAATATGATGCTAGCTTGAAACCAGAAAGATTAACAATTAACGGAAAAAACTATACCGAAAGAAATGATAAAGGTGCAGCAGTAATTAAGTTTAGAGCTGGTAAAGTTGGAGAAAATAATATTGTTGGTGAGTTTGTTTTTATGCAAGATGGAGAACCTGTGAAAATCCCTGTAAAATCAACCTATTTAGTTGTGCCGAAGCCTAATTCAGCAGTTATTTCTGCAGATAAAATGAATGTGGTATATAGAGGGGTGTTAAACCCAATTACAATTTCTATTCCGGGTGTTTCGGATAGTAATGTAAAGGCGAGTGCTATTGGATTGAAAAAAGTGAAAGGTGTTGGGAAATATACACTGTCTCCAGGAAAAGGAAAAGAAGTTGTAATAAACGTTACTGGAACAACGAATGATGGTACTAAAATCAAGTCACCTCCTGTGGTTTTTAGAATCAAAGATATTCCACCAGCAGCAGCATCTATCAGAAGACAATATGGATCTATTAAATTACCTAAGTCTAGTTTGTCTAATTCAACGATTGCAGCTGAATTAATTGACTTTGATTTTGATTTAAAACTGAAGGTAACATCATTTAAGATTAAAGTGCCAGGCCAAGCTACTGTAACGGTAAATGGCGTTCGTTTAGATGCAAGAGCGCAAAAAGCTTTGCTGAAAGCAAGAAGAGGTGATATAGTTAATATATTTGATATCAAAGCATCAATAGTAGGAAATTCCTCATATAGATTGAAAGGAGTATTGCCATTGAGTGTTGAGATTTCAAATTAGAATATAACAAAAAATTGATTGACGTTATTCGTTTATTATTTACAAATTAAAAATAGTTTGAAAAATAAACTTTAGTGTTGTGAACAGATGATTAAAATAAAAAGAATGATGAATTTGAAAAGTTATTTACTATTAGGAATGGTCTCAATATTGACAATGTCAATACATGCCCAAGCTGATTTTAATGTGCTGAATGCGACGGAACCTAGTGAAATTGGTCAAGTACCTGAAGAATATCAAGTACTTAATAATGACAAACCAATTCCATACGGTTATGTAAATGAAAGAGATATTTTATGGTCAAAAGTCGTTTGGGAACATATTGATTTAAATGAGAAGATAAACATGCCTTTGTATTACCCGATTGATTCTGCTTTTGTAAACAGCAGTAGAAAATCTTTATTTTATACTTTGTTGAAAGGTGTAAAGGATGGAGAGATAAAAGAAGTTTATGATGATTCGTTCTTTAAGTCTAAACTGACGGTCAAAGATGTTGAGCTAAAACTATCTCGTGTAGATACTTCGGATTATGCTTTTGAATTGATCAATGAGGGAGAGACGAATATCAAAGATTATGTAGATCAAATTTCATTAAAATCTGAAGATATTGATGGTTATAGAATCAAGGGTATTTGGTATTTCGACAAAAGACATGGTGAGTTAAAGTATCGATTATTGGCTATTGCTCCAATGGCTCCAGATGTTCAATTGTTAGGAAGAGATGGTTTTGAAAACGAAGAAAGTTTACCAATATTTTGGATCTTTTACCCAGGTGCAAGAGAAGTGTTACATCATTCTTATGCTTTTAATGAAGTAAACCATAGGTCGCCAATTTCTTTTGATGAAATTCTAAACTCTAGGAGATTTAACTCTTTGATTGTACGAGAAGAAAACCTCTATGGTAACAGAAGTATTTCGGATTATATACAAGGAAATGCTCTATTCCAGATTATGGAATCAGAACGTATTCGTGAGCATATTAGAGATAAAGAATTAGATATGTGGAATTATTAATTTTATATATTTCATATCAAATATAAAAACTCTTGTTTGTTCATTCATTCAAGAGTTTTTTTTTAATGTAAATGTAATGGTTGAAGTAGATTATATTGTGGTAGGATTTGGCTTGGCTGGAATGGCTTTTGTAAAGAAGTTAGAAGATGAGAACAAATCATTTTTAGTGTTTGAAGATGCTTCACAGACTTCATCTCTAGTTGCAGGAGGTGTATACAATCCGGTTATATTGAAAAGGTTTACACCTGTTTGGCAAGGGAAAATTCAATTGGATATTGCGATTCCTTTTTATAAAGAAATTGAAGAAAAATTAAAGAATAAATACGACTATACATTTTCTACCTATCGAATTTTTAACTCTGTAGAAGAACAAAACAATTGGTTTTCGGCTACAGACAAACCGCTGCTGGCTCCATATATGGATGATCGTATTGTCACAAAAAAGTTCAATGGTATTGTGGCTAATGATGGTTTTGGGAGATTACATCATACGGGTAGGATAGATGTAAAATCTTTATTGATTGATTATAAGAATGATTTAATAGAAAAAAATGCAATTCGGTTTGAATCTTTTGAGCATAGTAGTATTGAATGTAACGAGCAAGGAGCACTATATAAGGACATTGTTGCGGAGAAAATTATTTTTTGTGAAGGATATGGAATGCATAAAAATCCGTTTTTCAGCCATCTTCCAATGAATGAAGCGAAAGGCGAGCTATTAACGATTCATGCTCCAGAATTGGATGTTGATTTTCTGATCAAGGCGGCTGTTTTTGTTTTGCCACTCGGCAATCATTATTTTAAAGTAGGAGCGACTTTTAATTGGGCTGATAAAACGTTGGATGTTACAGAAGAAGGTAAAGAAGAGTTGGTAAAAAAATTAGAAACTTTTATCACTTGTCCCTATACAATTGTGAGTCAATCAGCAGGGATTAGACCAACTGTAAAAGATAGAAGACCTTTGGTGGGTGTTCATTCAGAACATTCTCAATTGGCAATTTTAAATGGATTAGGTACACGTGGTGTAATGATTGCTCCAAAAGTAGCTAAGGAGTTGTATTTTTATCTTACAGAGGGAATTCCCTTAGATCCAGAATCAGACATAAAAAGATTTATTAAAAAGTAATTATTTTTTTGCCTCTTTGTAGGAAACAAAAATATTTATCCAAATTATTCTAGACAAGCGAAGGTTTATAGAAGTAGATGCAATTAGAATAAAAACTATAGCTGCAAAAGATTCTAATAATTCAAAATTGAATAGAAGGTTAGTGATTAAAAAAGTTACAATGGCCAAACCTACAGTCAATGCATAAGCAACAAACATGGCCCCATAAAAGAATGAAGGTTCTATCATGTATTTTAAATTGCAATTTGGACAGTTGTTGTGAATTTTGGATATGTTTTTTAGTCTCATCCCACCTTTCTCAACAAAGAAATCTCCTTCGTGACATTTTGGGCATTTTAATTTCAAAATGCTATATAATTTTGTGCCTTTTTTTAAAAACATAATTTTATTTTTCACTAAAATACGACTGCTAAAACGATTTGGTTTTTACAGAGCTCTTGTGTTTTATTTCGTATGTAAAGATACAATGAACGCCCCTAAAAACATACTATAATCTAACAGAATTCAGATAAATCAATGCTGTTGTTCTTTTTAGGTATTATAATTTTTGATAGTTTCACGAACTATCAAAAAACACTGAAAATATATTTTAATACAAAAGACACATGTGACCTAAGGTGAGTTTATTATTGAAGATTAAATACAATTTTAATATTCTTTGGAAGAATTTTATAGACGAATGAATTCGATTAACAGCTAAAATTGTACACCATCGAATAAATAAAGCTGGTTTACTAGATGTTATTTTAGAAGCAAATTATACTACTATGGATGTAAAGGTTTCGGTGGGAATCTTTTTTTCTAATTATAGAAGAATTATTTCTGAAGGAACTCCAGTTCAGATAGCGGATTTCTCACAAAAAGGAAATGCACAAGTTGCAGCTGATTATATTGTATATCTAATTGTTACGATGCTGGTTTATTCTGCAAGTCATGTAGTATATTGTTTTATGATGAATCCTTCATTAGGAATATTTTATTTTTCTTATCCGGATATGGTTTTGCTAGAAAAAGTAACTATTTATTTTATATATGTAGGAGAGTGTGCTCGATTTCCACAAAGTGTTAAGAATTATTTATAGGACTGCTTGGCTGAATAAGAGGCTAGACGCTATACATCTAGATCTTTTGGTTTATTGGTTGCTGATTTTCATAGAAATATAATGGAAGAGAGTATTTATAGATCCTACGAGTACGAAATACGCGAATGATAAGTTGTGTTTGTTGTATGAATGTAGTCCGATTGCCTTTTTAACTGAACAAAAGAATGTCAAAGCAACTGATGTTTCTCAAAGAATCATGGACTTACAACCTTCAGAATTGCATCAGATAGTTGCTATATTTTGTGGAAGTGTTCAAGTGGTTGAAAAGGTGGATGTGTTTATGTAGAAATATCTTATAGGTAATTGTCTTGTTGTAGTTTTGATAAGTTTTATCAATAGTATTTATTATTATAATAAGCTTTTTTTTATAAGTTTTTCTGTTTTTAAGGTTTTACAATCTTATAATTTTGAATTTATTATTTTAAGATACAAGAATTTGTATGTTTTGAAACAAACATATTTTCTATTCAATAATCGTAAAATTTGTAATACTTTTGCAAATTCAAAATAATATTCTAAATACACTTATTTATAGATGCTTAACGTTCATAATTTAACTGTTTCTTTCGGTGGGACAGATCTTTTTTCAGAAATTACCTTTAAATTAAACAAAGGAGATAGAATCGGTCTAATCGGTAAAAATGGAGCAGGTAAATCTACACTGTTAAAAGTACTATCTAGAGATATAGAAAGTAGCGGAACCATGGCATTTGAAAAAGATGTAGAAATGGGTTTCTTACGTCAAGATATTGATTTCGTAGAAGGAAGAACTATTTTGGAAGAGGCATATCAGGCTTTTGTAGAGATTAAAGAAATAGAGCTTAAGCTTGAAGAAATTAATGAAGCTTTGGCTACTAGAACGGATTATGAAAGTGAATTCTACAGCCAGTTAATTCATGATTTGACGGATCTTACAGAGCGTTACGAACTGTTGGGAGGATATAATTATCAAGGAGATACTGAGAAAATTTTACAAGGTTTAGGGTTTAAACGTGAAGATTTTGATAAGCTTACAGATACGTTTTCTGGAGGATGGCGTATGCGTATAGAATTGGCTAAATTGTTATTACAAAATAATGATATTTTATTATTAGATGAGCCTACCAATCACTTAGATATTGAATCTATTATTTGGTTGGAAAACTTTTTGAAAGGATATTCTGGAGCTATTGTTTTGGTATCGCATGATAAAATGTTTTTGGATAATGTAACAAACCGAACGATAGAAATATCTTTAGGTCAGATATATGATTATAAAAAACCATATTCTGAGTTTTTACTTTTAAGAGGAGAAATTAAAGAAAAACAGTTACAAGCTCAAAAGAACCAAGAGAAAGAAATAAAAGCCAAGCAGGAACTAATAAATAAATTCAAGGCAAAAGCTAGTAAAGCTTCGATGGCGCAATCTTTAATGAAGCAGCTTGATAAAGTACAGCTGATTGAAGTTGACCAAGATGACAATCAAGCAATGAATATTCGTTTCGCGGTTTCTAAAGAACCAGGACGAATTGTTGTAGAAGCTGAGAAAATGAGTAAGAGTTATGGTGACAAACATGTTTTGGAAGACGTAGACTTAATGATAGAACGTAATAGTAGAATTGCTTTTGTTGGTCAAAACGGACAAGGGAAATCTACACTAGCTAAGATGATGGTTGGAGATATTCCATTTGAAGGTCATTTAAAATTAGGTCATAATGTAGAAATAGGGTATTTCGCACAAAATCAGTCAGAACATTTACCTCCAGAGGAAACTGTTTTGGAGATTATGGAAAATGCCGCGACAGATTCTAATAGAGCAAGAGTAAGAGATATGTTGGGATCATTCCTTTTTGGAGGTGATGCAGCAGAGAAGAAGGCGAAAGTGCTTTCTGGGGGGGAACGAAATCGTTTGGCATTGTGTAAATTATTGTTGTCTCCATTCAATGTGTTGATTATGGATGAGCCAACCAATCACCTGGATATACAATCTAAAAATGTTTTAAAGAAAGCATTACAAAACTATAAAGGAACCTTAATTGTTGTTTCGCATGATAGAGATTTCTTACAAGGATTGACAGATTCTGTGTATGGTTTTAAAGACAAAGAAATCAAAGAGTATTTAGGAGATATTGATTATTTCTTAGATCAACATAAATTAGAAAATTTACGTGAAGCTGAAAAAAGAACAGTTATCGTTGTAAAGAAAGAGTCAAAAAAAGAAGATTATAAATTAAGTCGTCAAGATGAAAAAGAATTAAAGCAACTTAAGAATAAGTTAAGTAAAGCGGAACGTTCTATTGCTGATACAGAAAAAGAAATTTTGGAAATGGATGCTCAACTGGCAGAGGACTATACTAAAACGTCTGCAGACCCTGCTTTTTTTAAGAGCTATCAGGCTAAAAAAGATGCATTGGATGTGCTGATGGATTCTTGGGCTGAATTGGACGAGAAAGTAAGTGCTTTTGCTTAATTATTATATAACTATTTTTTATTTAAAATGAAATCTTTAGAAAGTAACATACAGCAAGTTTTTCTACCCCAAATAGCAGAGAAAGATGTTGAGTTGTTTATAAAGAGAGAAGACTTGTTACATCCTGTTATTTCAGGAAATAAGTATAGAAAGTTGTTCTATAACATTCAATTTGCAAAAGAAAAAGGGGATACGCAATTGTTGACTTTTGGTGGAGCTTATTCTAATCATATTTTAGCAACTGCTGGTGCGGGTTTTGAATTTGGGTTTAAGACAATAGGTATTATTCGTGGAGATGAATTAGGAGAAGATTTAGAAAAGACACTAACAAGTAATCCTACACTAAAAGCAGCTTCTGACTTTGGAATGGAATTTATTTTTGTTTCTAGGTCGGATTATAAATTAAAAGAAACTCCTTCTTTTTTAGAAGATTTACAAAAACGTTTTCCTAAGAGTTATATCTTGCCAGAAGGCGGAACAAATGATTTGGCTATCAAAGGCTGTGAAGCTATTTTAGATGAAACTACAGCTATTTATGATGTTATTTGTGTTGCTGTTGGTACAGGAGGTACAATTTCAGGAATCATAAATGCAGCAAAACCCAATCAAACTGTTTTAGGTTTTCCTGCTTTAAAAGGAGATTTTTTAAAGGGGGAAATTGAAAAAAACGGAGTCAATACATCTAACTGGAAGTTGATATCTAATTATCATTTTGGGGGATATGCCAAAATAAACGAAGAATTAATTACCTTTAGTAACAATTTTCACAACACAACCAACGTTCTTTTAGATCCTGTATATACAGCTAAAATGTGCTATGGAATTGTAGATATGATTAAGAATAATACGTTTAAAAAAGGAATTAAAATTTTAATGATCCACACGGGAGGGTTACAAGGTATTAAAGGGATGAATACAGTATTGTCAAAAAAAGGATTGCCAACTCTAATTGAAAAGATACATGAATAAAGTTGTGAGTATTGTTATCGTAGCATTTTTGGCTGCAAGCTGTGGATCAAGTAAAAAAGCAACCACAAGTAAAAAAATTCCTAAGCCTGTTTTAGAAATTATAGAAACAGATGACAAAGATGTTAATAAAGAGATCGTAAAACTAGAAAAAAGAAAATCTAGCTTAGACACTAGAATCATTGCATATATCAGCCAATATGCTCCAATAGCAATGGACGAAATGAAGAAGCACAAAATTCCTGCAAGTATTACGCTTGCTCAAGGTATTTTAGAATCGGGGAATGGGTTAAGTAATTTGGCTTTAAAATCTAACAATCATTTTGGCGTAAAATGCCATAAAGGATGGAAAGGAGACTCTGTCCTTCACGACGATGATGAGGATCAGGAATGTTTTAGAAAATACAAACATGTTGAAAGTTCTTATAGAGATCATTCGGAGTTTTTAAGTACTAGATCTCGATATAATCTTCTTTTTGATTTAAAAAAAGACGATTACAAAGGCTGGGCTAAAGGACTTAAGAAAGCTGGTTATGCTACAGATAAAAGATATCCAACTAAATTAATTCGTTTGGTAGAGACATATGATTTAGATAACTATGATAAAATCGTACTTCACAAAAAAATAAAAGAGAATAAGAAGTATAGAGGGAAAGCATATAGAGTAAGAAAGGGAGATACTTTATATTCTATATCAAGGAAATATAAAATGTCGGTCTCTGATTTAAAACGTTTTAACGAGTTAACATCTAACGATATTAGTATTGATCAAACTCTGAAATTAGAATAAAAAAAGCCCAACATAAGTTGGGATTTTTTGATGGATATTTATTCTTGTACTTAAGAATGAGCTTTCTTTCTTTTTGATTTACCTTGTTTTTGAGCCCCTTTTTTATGCATTTTTGATTTTATTTCATGCCATTTTTCGTACTGAGCACTTTTTAATACTTTTTTTACTTTTCCTTGAAAAGCAATTTGATAGTCTATTTTTTCTATCATTTTTTCATAAATTTCATCACTAGATAGAGAAGACATTTTTTCTATGTTCTCTTTATGAGCTTCCATCATTTCTTTCTTTTTTGAAATAGCTTCTAACAATAGAGGATACATTTTCTCTTGTTGTGAAAGACTTAGATCTAAAGAAAGAGTTAGTTTTTTTACGGCTAATGTAGTCTCTTGTTCAGACGTGAATTTTGGTTTCTGATGCTTCTTATGACCTGGTTGAGCGATTGCTGTAAATGTGATACAAATGATTAGTACTGTTGCTAAAATTGCTTTTTTCATGATATAATGTTTAATGTTCAGTTTTTAGACTGCAACACTTCTCAATAGTTTAAAACAATTATTATTTTAACATTTTATAACAGGGCTACTTGTTTAGTTAAATAAACTTTTTAAAAGTTTAGAAGCAGCTTTCTCTAGGTCATTTCTTTTTGACTTTGTTGTGTCTCCTTCTTTTTTGTTTTCTTTAAATAATGAATTTAAGAGTTTGTTCTTTTGAGATTCAATTACTTTTGACGACAATGCTGTGATCGCAGATTTGTAATCAGGGGTAACTTTAGGACTTGTAACACTTCCACCGATGCGGATTGTCATGGGTACAGTCATATTTTTTGTCTCCTCTTCTGAAAGTCCTGATAAGAGTGCAGTAGCTTCTTTTCCAAGAAGGTCAACGGGTAGCGCTGTGGTGAGGTTGTAACTCATTTTATTTTCAAAACTATGTGAACCACTCATTTCTATTTTGGTTCCATCGTAGGTCGCAATATTAAAAGGTGAAAAGATTACTTTGCTGTTTTCAAATTTCATAGCAGCTTGTATTTTTTTCATATCTAGTTTGTTAAAATCGATAAGGTTGAAATTATCATTAAGCAAGCTCATGGCATTAGATTTTTTAGGGTCAATGTCTTTTACTTCTAATTGAGAATCTCCTTTACCATATAAGCTGTTCATCTCTGGAAAAAAATCAGCATCTAATAAACCAGTTAAGTCCAGTGAAGTAGACATTTTTCCATTAATAGCTTTTGCAAAAGGAGCGATGGAAGAAAACAAGTCAATTGTTTCAAAAGATTTTACGATATCTAACTCTTTAAGCGACATGTCAAAATCAAAAGTACTAGGTGTTGGTTGCGTATCTACCTTCCCTTTGAGTTGGATTGTCCCTCCTAACATTTCTGCAGTAGTTTTTTCAAAGACTGCTTGTTGCTCTTTTATACGAATTACACCTTTTACGTTTTCTAGGTTTATATTGTCATAGCTTACTTTTGATGCTTTTAAATTAGCGGTAATATCAATTTTAGAGGGTATTTTTATAGCGCTAGTTACTGTTGTTGCTTCTTCAGGGTTCTCAACATTCTCTTCAGTTGCGATTTCTTCAGAACTTAGTAAATCAAACGTGTTTATGTTTTTAGAAATTACATCAAAACTCCCCTTCAAATCTTTGTCTCCAAATACAAATCCCATCAGGTTGCTTAATGTTCCTTTAATAGATAAATCACTAGAAGCTGTAGTTGCTTCAAATTTTTCTAATATGAAATTTTTTGGGGTGAATTTTAAATATGAATTTTTTATTGAAATAGGATGTGGTAACATTTCAGTAGACACGGTCATGTTTTGTATTGATAGCGAACCACTATTTTTTATTTCTTGAAATCGCTCTTCTTCAATCGCCTTTTGTGTAAATGCGGTGTTTACGTTGAATGTAATAATTCCTTCAATTTCGTCTTCAAGATCTAAAGGATAAGCTTGTGACAAATTACCCAAATTCATAACACCGTTGAGTGATGCTTTTACTTTAGGGTTGCTTATTAGGTGCGTAAGTTTGCTTGAAGCATTGAATTTGTCTTTGTCAATTTGGAAGTCAAATTTCTGTATTACTACTTCTGTATCATCTAAAACACCTGTTTTGTTTTCTATTTTGGTGTCTATCGTAATATGTTTTATTCCTTTTGGTAAATCAGGGTATTGAAAGGAAGCGTCTTTTGTATTGATGAATACATTAAATTTAGGAACCTCATTTTCACTATAAAGTCCTTCGGCGTTTCCACTAAAATTTAATGCACCGTTTGCTTTTACGTTTTCAAATTCTGAAGAATAAGCAGAAGGAATCAATGATAGTAAGCTTTTAAACTTTGAATCTTTTGAATCGAAGTGCAGATCCATAAGAATTCCTTCATCTAAAGGCTGTACAAAACCATCAAAAGATAGATGTAAATCATTTAGTTTTGCAATGTTTTCTCTGAAATTTATTTTTAAGGTTTCTATATTTATGTCTAGCAAGGCTTTCCATGTGATTGAAGCCTGGTTTAGGTAATGTATATTTTCAGATCCAACAGTAAACTTCTCAATAGACGAATGTGTATTCAATACTATATTTTTAGTCGAAAACACACCTGTTCCTCTATGGTTGAAGTTCTCGATTTTCAAAGCAAGTTTGCTTTTTTGATCGTGATAATTAAAGTTAATATTGTTAAGACTGTATTCTTCTATATGTAATGAAATAGTACTTTCAGAATTAGTATCATCTATAGTGTCGTCTTCTGCAGCAGATGAACTTTGTTTTGCAATGTCATAATTTGAGACATTGTCTTCATTTGTTTTTAAAGAAACCAAAGCGTTGGTAATAGAAAAATTATCTAAGACTAGTTTCTTTGAAAGTAAATTTGATATGGATGTTTTTACTTCTATATTTTCAATAAATACTAAGGTGTCTCCTTCAAAAGGAACTTTGTTAGTAATAATTATTTTATCTAACGTTATCTTGGCATTAGGGAAGTTGGTCAATAGATTTATAGATACATTTTGGAATGAAAAATTAGCAACTATGGTTTTATTTACCTCTTGTGTAATAGTTTCCTTTATTTGTTTTTTAAAGAAAAATGGAATCGTTATTAATGTGATGATAAATAAGAAGAAGAGAACTGCTATTATTTTGATTGCTTTTTTCATGTGATTATTTTTGAAATAAAAATACAACCTATTCTAAAAGTAGTGATTGATTCGAATGTTAAAAATAGTCAAAAAAAACCCACTCTACGAATAGAGTGGGAAAATTGCTATGAAAAAGATGTTGGTGTTTAATCACCAACATTGTGAAGATACATATAAATATCGATGTAAATGTTTTTTGGCTTGTTTTTACACAATAACTAACCTTTTTTTTTTGTTTATAAACGTTTTGTTTTCTTGAATAAACTACATTAGTCTATGATTATTTATTTTTAGGATCTTAAGATCTTATTTCTGATAGTAGATTGATTTATTATGGTTGGTCTAATATTTTCTATCTTCAAACTCCAGCAAAGTTTGATAGCCATAAAATTGGTAGAATAATTATGGGTGCCAGGATTGCAACTGTTGCTATTATAGATGATGTACTGCTAAATATATTTAATGTTTAATGCATACTTCTTTAAGATTGAATATTTCATAGTAGATTTTCTTGTTAGTAGTTTCGTTGGTGATAAAGTATTAAACAGGTTTATAAATAACTCTAATTTTGAATAATCCGCTCGTTTATATGATAAGATCAACCACCAAAATCTCTGAATGCTAATAAAGGTTTTACCAGAATATATATTAATGGTACTATGATTAAAGTACTTCCTGAAAATAAAGCTGCAGGACTTATTGCATTTATTTGTTTAATTCTTTCTTTTTTTAAGTGAATAGTGACATGTTTTGATTTATAATCATCGTTGACTATCTCTTTTTTAAATGTTTTTCCTGATTTAGATTTTCTTTTGGTAACACCATATACTTCTTCATCTTTGATAAATATTTTTTTGAATTTATAATCATATCCTTTTTTGAAATATACTTTTACTTTTTTGTCTTTTGTAGCAGCCTCTTCAGGTGTATAATCCTTTATGCCATAGTTTTGACAACTTTGAGTAAGAATTAAAAGGACAATTATTATGGGTAGTTTTTTAAAATGGTGAAGTCTTTTTTCATAGTAAGGTTTCTTAAGAGCAATTATCTTGTTGATGAAGTAGTAACTACACTAAAAAACTTCAAATATGTGTAAACCAAAAAAGCATTGCTAAACTAGCAATGCTTTTAAACCTATTAGGTAATTTGTAATTACACTGTTTCTACAAAAATACCTTCTTCTGTTTTAGTTACAGATGCCAAGTTGTTTTTAGTCAATCCCTTAATGGTCTTATCCCATTTTTTATTTGACAATCCTGATTTCGTTTTTAAATCACCTAAAGCAATTTTTTCTTCTTTTTCAATGATTGCCAATACAGCTTTTTCTTCTTCATTCAATTCTACAGAAGAAGCTACTTTTTCTGGTCTCATTTGGGGGAAGAATAATACTTCTTGAATAGACTGATTGTTTGTCAAATACATAATCAAACGATCCATTCCTATTCCTAATCCAGATGTCGGAGGCATGCCGTATTCTAATGCACGTAAGAAGTCTTGATCTATAAATTCAGAAGCTTCGTCATCTCCTCTTTCCGCAAGCTTTAATTGCGCTTCAAAACGTTCTCTTTGATCAATAGGATCATTTAGTTCAGAATAAGCATTTGCGACCTCTTTACCACAAATCATCAATTCAAAGCGTTCTGTTAACTCAGGGTTGTCTCTATGCACTTTACAAAGTGGAGACATTTCTTTAGGGTAGTCGGTAATAAAAGTTGGTTGAATGTAATTTCCTTCACATTTCTCACCAAACATTTCATCAATTAATTTTCCTTTCCCCATGGTGCTGTTTACTTCGATCCCCATCTCCATGGCAGCAGCTCTTAATTCATCTTCGTTTTTACCTGTAATATCAAAGCCAGTAAAATGTTTGATAGAATCCGCCATGGTTACTCTTGGAAAAGGAGCTTTAAAACTTACTTTATGTTCTCCAAAGACAACATCTGTAGTTCCATTAACCTCCATAGCACAATACTCCAATAACTTTTCAGTAAAGTCCATCATCCAATTGTAGTCTTTGTAAGCAACATAGATTTCCATTGCTGTAAACTCAGGGTTGTGTGTTCTGTCCATTCCTTCATTTCTGAAGTTTTTAGAG
>CEWR01055358.1_pt1 | contig 23841 bp, 26 predicted proteins | sample 356321 | NCBI WGS metagenome assembly CEWR01 (sample SAMEA2621551, study PRJEB7988) | marine metagenome | biome: marine biome (ENVO:00000447); feature: mesopelagic zone (ENVO:00000213); material: "saline water (ENVO:00002010), including plankton (ENVO:xxxxxxxx)" | depth 790 m
TGAGCGATGGTGACCACGTTGGGACTGAGTGATCCTCGATAGTTAGGGCTATGTGCCTGCTCGGGGGGTATCGCCTCGGGGATATTGGCTACGCCGGCACGATGCGAATCGACGCCCGTGAGGAGCATTGCCCTGCTCGGGGCGCAACTGGCGGCAGTGTGGAAGTTTGTAAATGAGACACCTCGTTCGGCCAACGCATCGATGGTCGGAGTGGCAATTTCGCTGCCGTAGACGCCGACATCCGAAAATCCCAAGTCGTCCGCGAGAATCAGGACGATATTGGGTCGGTCGTCCGCTTTGGCGCTTCCGGCAGCACACGCGAGGCCGAAAAGTAGCAAGTACCATTGCTTGTACATTGATGCACGATAAGCGTTGCTGGTATGGGAGAGAAGTGCAGGCACTGTGTTTACGAGAAAACCTTTTCGGTCGGTGCTGCCGCAGGTATCGTCTTGTACTGGTCGATGGGGTACAGGAGAGACAAGTGTCCGAAGGAAAACGTGGATTGAGTTCTGATGAGTGATCACTTACTTGAGACAATTGATCGGGGGATTGCGACGCTAACGATGAACCGACCGGAGGCGCGTAATGCGCTTTCGCCGAGCATGATGGCAGGGCTCGAGGAAGCGATTCCTCGGCTCGCCTGCGATCCCGAGGTACGCGTCGTCGTGCTCACGGGAAGGGGTGGGGCGTTTTGCGCTGGTGGAGATGTAAAGGGTTTCGCCGGGACGAATGCTGCGTCGGGTCAACGGCCGAGTTTTGAGGATCGGGTCAAAGGTCTTCGCTCGAGTTCGGAATTGGTACAGCATTTACACGAGATGCCAAAGCCAACCATTGCGGTGATTTCGGGTCCTGCTGCGGGTGGGGGTCTGTCGTTTGCACTTGCGTGCGACATCCGTATCGCGGTGGAGACCGCGAAATTCACGACGGCATTTTCAAAGATTGCGGTGTCGGGTGATTACGGTGGATCGTACTTTCTCACTCAGCTCGTGGGGACGGCAAAGGCACGCGAACTGTACTTTTCTGCGGACGTCATTGTCGCCCCGGAGGCATTGCAACTGGGCATGGTCAATCAAGTCTATGCCGAGGGGGAATTCGAAGAGAAAGCCCAAGCGTACGTGGAACGTTTAGCGGCATTGCCTCCGATCGCCATCGAGTACATGAAGAAGAACCTTAACAAGGCAATGCGTAGCTCGCTGGCCGACGTCCTCGATCTCGAGGCAGATCACATGACGCGGACTTTTGATACGCAGGACCATCGGAATGCGGCGCAAGCCTTTGTAGAGAAGCGTTTGCCCGAGTTCAACGGTCGCTGACGGGACGTCTTAATCCTGCCATCGGTTTAGTTACTTGGGTCGCTAACTATTTGTCCCGGGACCCGAGTCGGCACGAAAAATCGTTTCAACAACTAGTCATCAAGACGCGTAAGTGGATATCGCATCGATGGTCTCTTTTACACGCTCGATGGAACGTTGCGACACCAATGAAATGAGACGATCGACGCCGATATCACTGAATGCTTGAACGGTGTCGTCATTGATGGGTACTGATGGAGTCACGCTGATCTCGATGTCGGTTGCGCCGGCCTCCTGCAGTCGTCGCAAGACATCACGGGTCTGATCGACATTGAGCGCAAACCCGTACCAACCCTGAGCGTATTCGACGGTTCGGCGAATAGCAGCATTGCTTGATCCGCCGACGATGATTGGAGGACCGCCAACTTGGACCGGGCGCGGCTCCGCCCGAACGTTATCGAAGCTTACAAACTTGCCCTTGAACGACGGGTGATCATCGTTCCAAAGCGATCGCATCGCATGTACGTATTCGTCGGTACGAGCGCCTCGTTCATTAAAAGGGACGCCCAAGGCGTCGAATTCCTGGTGCAGATAACCGGCACCGATACCAAGCAATAAACGACCGTTCGAAACGACATCAAGGCTCGCCATTTCCTTGGCGAGCACGACCGGGTTTCGTTGGGCGATTAATACGATGCCCGTTCCTAACCGAATGGAGTGCGTGACCCCGGCGACGTAGGCGAGGATTGTCGAAGGGTGCAGCATGGCGAATTCGGGGTCTGCGGGGGACGGAGCTTGCCGCGGTTCCGGAAGGACCACGTGTTCGCCCGTCCAAAGTGAGTCAAGACCGCTGGCCTCCGCGTGTTGTGCAACTTCGGCAGCAACTAGAGGATCAGCGCAGATGCCTGAACCAATGCCAAATAATCCAATTTTCATGCCCTATCCTTGAGTGTAAGTTGTTATTCGATCTCGCAGCTGAGATCCAAGCCATCGAGATAACTATACGCCCGAAACATGGTTTCCCGTCACGCTGCCCATTCGTTGTCTGGCGCGTCGCCTGCAACCGTCGTCCTCACCATTAGGCGAGCTTGTTGGGGGTCGAACGCGTGACCGCGGTGTAATACACACCGATTGTCCCAGATCACAAGGTCTCCTGGACTCCACTGGTGTTTCCAAGTCCTTGGCAGCTGCGTTGACTGATCGGTCAACCGCCGCAGAAGTTTACGGCTTGCCGCCATGGGTTGACCGGCAATATGGCTTGCATGTCGGCCAATAAAAAGGATCTTGCGGCCGCTGTCCGGATGGATTTGGGTGATGGAATGTTCGACCGGAGGTAAGTTGGCTAAATCCGCATGGTTTAAGAGTTCCAAACCGCCGTGCCAAGCATGACTGAAGCGGAAGTTGTGGATCGCGACTTTGTCCGCTAGCCATGTCTTCATCGAGTCGTCCAGGACGTCGTATCCAGCCCGCATATCGGCCCATTCCGTTTCGCCACCTGACGCTGGAACCACGTGGGCCGCCAAGAGGGACGCTTTGGCCGCGGTACTTTTGTACGAACTGTCCGTGTGCCATACCGAGTTTCCAACATTAAATCGCGAAGGCAAACTCGACGACGGTAGCAACTGATTGTTGGCGTCGACGTTAGCAATGCGGGCCGCGCTCGGGCGGCTACCGCGCTGAAGTCCACGTTCTAGACGGCCAAAGCGTCGGGAAAACGCAAAATGCTCGGCTTCGGTCAGATGCTGGGTCGGAAATAGCAAAACCGCGTAGCGATACCAAGCGGTTTCAATCGCTTGGAATTCGTTATCGGAAAGCGCGGCCAAAGAAACCGCGCTGATCACCGCCCCGAATGCGTTGGTCACAGGATCAATCTTCATGGGTTTATTATGCCCGATGCCCTCACCACCGGGTGGCTGGTTGAGCAACGCAGCAAACGGTAAGCCCTAACCCTTCCGTTTCACGATTCCGTCACCACATCTATACTTCCGGATACGCGCTCAATGCGTGAAGGAAGCTATGGGACTATTTAGACAACTCGCCGAAAAACCCTGGGAGGTTCAGACCGCCGACGGTCCAGTGTCTAACGAGGGTTCTGCCTTCCCGATTCATCGTCGCGCCGTCGCTATGTACGTGTTTCTGGCGATCGTGGGAGTGCTCTTTTTTCTGTTTGTTGCCGCCTACCACATGCGGATCGTTCTTAGTACCGATTGGGTCGCACTACCAGAGCCACCACTGCTCTGGGTCAATACCTGTGTCCTGGTGTTATGCAGTCTGGCGTTTCAACGAGCGCGCAGCACGATTCGTCGCGACTTGATCGATCGCGCACGGTTTGCTTTTTTACTTGCGGGTGTCCTGACGTTGGTGTTCTTGGCAGGACAAATGATCGTTTGGAAACAGCTTATCGGGATGGGCTATTTTGTTTCCACGAGTCCTGCCAACTCCTTTTTTTACCTCATTACAGCGGTACACGGATGTCATCTGGTCGGTGGGTTGGTGGCATGGGTCCGGGTTGCGGTACGTATGCAAGGCCAAGTGCAGGCGTCCGATACAACACTCAATTTTGACTTGTGCGCCGTGTACTGGCACTTCTTACTCCTTGTGTGGGTAGGGATGTTGGCGCTTTTCCTCACGACCTGATGGTATGCCCACCTTGAACAAAGAGCGCGCGACGTCACATGAGTTGCCTTTGGCAATCGAGGGCATGACGTGTGGCGGTTGTGTGGTCAGGCTTGAGGAGTCGCTGCGGAGCACTCACGGCGTGCTTGATGCCGTGGTCAACCTCTCTCTGGAACGTGCGGCGGTCGTTATCGACGATGAATCGACGGATCTTGACCAAGTGATGCAGGCGATACGTAAAGCTGGTTTTGAGGTCGGTCGAGAAGTACGGAAATTCGTTGTCACGGGGATGACGTGCAGCGCTTGCGCACAGCGCGTTGAAGAGGCTTTGATGAACACGGTCGGTGTGATTCGAGCTGACGTGAATTTGGTGCTCGAACGCGTCAGCGTAACGGTTGTCACACACGTTACCGATGAAGAGCAACTCGTTGATGCAGTCATTCGCGCCGGGTACGGATTGGTGTCCATTGCAGAAGAAAACGTTGACCAGAGCGAGGCGAAGTTGCGTCGAGATCGACGCGAAGTGACAGCCGCCTCGTTGCTAACGTTGCCGTTAGTCGTTCAGATGTTGTTGCAATTTATGGGGTACGACGAATTGCATCTGTTGCCGGCTTTCGAAGTTCTTCTAGCGACGCCGGTCCAATTTGTGATGGGGCTGCGTTTTTATCGGGCGGCTTTGAATGCCGTCAGGAGTCGCAGCACCAACATGGACGTGCTTGTGGTCCTAGGGACGACGGCCGCATACGTATACAGCTGGTACTTGTTAGTCACATTGGGAGAAGCGGCTGAAGGACAACTCTTTTTTGAAGCATCGGCGGTGGTGATTACGTTGGTGTTGCTAGGTAAGTACCTCGAGGCGAAGGCCAAGCGAGCTACGAGCGAGGCGGTCCGAACTCTAATGTCTTTGCGTCCCGAGATTGCCCTGGTAAAAACGGCGGCCGGCAATTTGGAAGAGCGACCGATTGCGGGGGTAAGCATTGGCGATGTGGTGGTATGTCGACCAGGTGACCGTGTGGCCGTTGACGGCAGGGTTATTCAAGGTGAAGCGGAAGTGGATGAGTCACTGATCACCGGCGAAAGTGTGCCTCTGCTGAAGTCACAAGGCGATACCGTGACCGGAGGTTCGATCAACGTCAATGGCATGTTGGAGATAGAAACATTAGCCGTAGGCGAAGATTCCACGCTACAGACGATCGTGCGGTTGGTGGAAAGCGCGCAGCTGGGCAAGGCTCGGGTACAGAGCTTGGTTGATCGAATTACCGTGTGGTTCGTACCGCTTGTTCTAATTCTCGCCGGCATCACCTTTGCGGGTTGGTTTTTGCTGTACGGCGACCTTGAAGCGGCGTTACTGGCCGCGGTTGCGGTATTGGTCATCGCGTGTCCGTGCGCGTTGGGATTGGCTACGCCAACCGCGATTATGACGGGAACAGGGGCTGCGGCACGGGCTGGGATCTTGATCCGAGATGTCTCGACACTCGAAGAAGCCCAAGTGCTCAAGCGGATTGTCTTCGATAAGACGGGGACGCTTACTCTGGGGCACCCGCGGGTGCGACAAATCACAACGTTAGCGGGTACTGATGAACTTGGCGTACTCGAGATCGCTGCTGCGATACAACAAAACAGCGAGCATCCGCTGGCAAGGGCACTGTGCAATGCGGCCGACGAGCGTGGTATTTCGACAGGGCAAAGCGAGGGGTTCGTCAATCGCGTTGGCCAGGGCGTAGAGGGCCGGGTCGCAGGGACTCATTACCTATGTGGTAACGATGCCATGGTGCGTGAGTCCGGCCTTGTGGTTCCTTCGATACAGGATTTGAACGAAACGGACACGAAGGTCTGGCTCGCCGACTCGACACAAGTGCTTGCTGTTTTTTCGATCCACGATGCGCTACGGACCGAAGCCGCCGAGGCAGTGCGGCAGCTGGAACGAATGCATATTGAAGCCGTCATTGTCTCGGGCGATGCTCAGGCCGTTGTCCGCTCAGTTGCTGACGATGTGGGCATCGTTGAAGCGTATGGAGGCGTGTCTCCTGAAGGAAAGGCGCAAATGATTTCTGATTGGATCGAGGGGGGGATTCCGGTCGGGATGGTGGGTGATGGTGTTAACGATAGTCCCGCGTTGGCGGTTGCGAACGTCGGTTTTGCGATGGGTTCGGGGACTGACGTTGCTATGGAAACGGCGGCAATCACGCTGATGCGTGCTGACCCGCGTTTGGTTCCCGGAGCGATAGACGCGAGTCGTCGCACGTTTCGCAAAATCAAACAAAATCTTTTCTGGGCGTTTGTCTACAACATCGTGGCAATGCCTCTTGCGATGTTTGGGGCGCTGACCCCGACGATCGCTGGCGCAGCCATGGCATTGTCGAGTGTCAGCGTTGTCGCCAACTCCCTTCTATTGCGTTCCTGGCGGCCAAACCTATGACGGGTAGCGGGCGGCCCATCCTGATTGGACTTGGATTCCGGTAATTTCGTAGACTCCTACGCCCGCCTCTAAGGATGCACGTGTGTCTGTTCAACAACGGGATGCTGCTATTGTCGGTATCCATGAATTTCCGTCTCGCGATGTCGAGGGAGAACTTTCTCCGCTTCACATTAAGGCTCAAAGTGCGAGTAAAGCGCTTGCCGATGCCGGTCTTACCTGGTCTGACGTGGACGGTATCTATGACGCCGGCGAGGGCGGCGCCAGTGGTTTAACGATCGCCGAATATTTCGGATTAAGTCCGACCGTGATTGACACCACTAATGTCGGTGGAAGCTCGTATCAATTTCATGCGGCGCACGCGCGCCGAGCTATCGCAGCCGGTAAGGCTCGCGTCGCTTTGTTGACATACGGTTCGACTGCGCACAGCAACGTCGCCCGCATTGGCACAGGGGGTCGCGGCATGGGAGGGTATCCAGCCGATAATCTTGAATCGTTCGCTGGATTAACGCTGATTGCTAATTACGCGATGTGCGCGCGTCGGCACATGTTTGAATTTGGCACGACCAGTGAACAGTTAGCTGAAATTTCGGTGGCTACTCGCTTTCACGCGATGCGAAACCCGGATGCCGTTCGTGCAATGGAAGATTTGGAGTTTCTCGATATCCGGGAAACAACCGTCGACGACGTGGTTAATTCGCGAATGATCGCTGACCCATTACACCTGCTGGAGTGTTGCATGATTTCGGATGGAGGCGGTGCCGTGGTCATCGCGGCACCGGATGTGGCTCGGGATTGCCGCCATAAACCGGTCTGGATCTTGGGGACAGGGGAGGCCACTAAGTACCCCGAGGGAGGCGCGGACATTACGTCGAGCGCCGCGGTCCAATCGGGTCCTATTGGTTTCGGCGAAGCGGGCGTCGGTCCAGATGAGATGGACATCGCCATGATCTATGACTCGTTCAGTATCACGGTTCTTACGATTCTTGAAGACTTGGGCTTCTGTCTAAAAGGCGAGGGTGGACATTGGGTCGAAGGCGGCCGTCTCCGTTTCGATCAACCCAGCGAGGGCCCTGCCCTCAACACCGATGGTGGTGGTCTATCCTCAAATCACCCGGGCATGCGCGGCATTTTTTTGCTTATCGAGGCAGCGCGGCAGTTACGTGGCGAAAGCACGGCTCAAGTTGAGGGAGCGAAACTCGCGGTGGCACATGGCAATGGCGGCATGCTGGGCAGTCGACATAGCGCCGGAACCGTCGTTTTGGGAGGTGATTAACATGACTGAACCGACTCGGCCTTTACCCAATTTCGAAGAGTCTGACACGGCGCCCTTTTGGGAAGGGACGATGGACCGTCAACTTCGTTTTCAGCGCTGTAATGATTGCGACACGGTCATTTTTCACCCACGTCGCCATTGCGTTGGGTGCTTGGGTCATGACCTCATATGGCACGACGCTAGCGGGCAAGGGACGGTTTACAGTTACAGCATCGTCCGCCAAAGCTACCACCCCTTCTTTCGGCAACATCTACCCTATGTCGTTGCTTGGGTTGACCTAGATGAAGGCCCGCGATTGCTGTCCAACGTCGTGGGTATTGAAGATCCATCGAGCGACGTGCATTGTGGAATGGCGGTTCGTGTCGAATGGGAACCCCACGGCGATTACGCGATCCCGCTTTTTCGACCGCTATAGAAGTACGGGTAACGAACCCTTAGTGCTGCCGCCAAACCTCGGGATCGGCATCGGTTAGGCCGAATACCTGCCAACGGGGCATTCGGGTCCCAGTGCTATCGAGGGTGAGCCCGCTACCGGGTATAGTCAGAATGGCTTGTTCGATCCCCCACCGGGAAATATTTTGGACCCCATGCATGGTTGCCATTTCGTCGAGCGAATAAAAACCCGCATCGGCAGTCTCGACGCTGTCGTAGCGCGGTTCTCCGGCAACATAATCGAGACGGAAAATCATGTAGATGTTTGAGCTCGGACCGCCCAGCATGTGACGGAAGGCGACGACGTCGGTTACTTTGGCGGTAACACCGGCTTCTTCTTCGATTTCACGCTCTACGGCCAAGGAAAGTAGTTCGTCGTTTTCGACGTATCCCCCGGGTAATTGCCATGTGCCGGCAAAGGGTTCCTGACCGCGCTGGATAAGAAGTGCCTTGTTGACGCCTGCTTCTGTGCGTAGCACCACGCCCGAACAGCCAATAGAAAAATCCCCAAAATGGACGAACCCGCAGTCAGTATCTGGGCACGATTGGCGGTCCCGGCCACCATCAAACACGCTGGTGAGCGGGGTGGCGCAGCGTGGGCAAAAATTGATCTTCGACATGAATAATTGGCAATTGAGTGATTACGTTTTGAACGAGACGGCTTTGAACTCGCCTGCGTTTAGCGCTTCCACGAGTTCCAGTTCTGAGTGGACAGGATTCGAGAATTCGGTTGCACAGCGGCCGACGTGGCTAACGATGTGTGAATCACTGCCACCAATACCAAGGTAAGACTGTTGTTCGGCCATCGACTGTGCAATGTCGTCCTCGTTATTGCGACTGCCTCCGTTGAACGTTTCGACGATACGGACTCCCTTGGGGATGCCGTACTCGTCTAAATGAGCGCTCATACCGACGCGTGGCCTGCCCGGATGGCACGGCACTGGAACGGCGCCGAGGGCCTCGCTTTTTTCTATTACTTCGGCCAGAGGCAGGTCGATGCTTGAGAAGTTGAATTGCTCGGTCAGCGCTTCAGTGACACCGAACACAAGCACGTGCCCGTATTCCGTCTCGACCTCGGCACCCTTAAGGATGATCAGATTAAACTCTTTAGCGAGCGCGCTGTAATCGGATTCAAAGTCAAACTGTCGGTGCTCGGTCAAGACGAAACCGTCGATGGGGATGTCTCGCGCTTTAATCCACTGACAGTAGTTTTGGACTTTTGCCCGACCGTCGTCTGATTTGATGGAATGGGTATGGAGGTCGATGATCATGCTGATTCCTTCATCCGCTCGAGACTTGCTTCCATGCCGTATTAATTTGGCTCACGAGTGTTGCTTCGTCTTTGGTATTGTCGATAACAAGGTGCGCTTTGGCGGTGCGTTCGTCGTTACTAAGTTGACTGTTGATGCGTGCTTCGATCGCGGCCCGATCGGCGCCATCACGTCGCATGGCTCGCTCGATGGCAACCTCAGGGTCGACGACGACGACCCAGATTTCATCGGCGATGTCGTCCCAACCGGCTTCGAACAAAACCGCCGCTTCCAACACGATCACGGCAGTGGGATTTTCGTCGCCGACCTTGCGGATCTCCAACTCAGCCAATCGGCGTATTTCGGGCCAGACAATATCGGTGAGACGTGTTAATGCGTCGCCGTTACCGAACACTTTGCTGCCGAGAGCGCGACGATCGATGGTGCCGTTGTCTGCAACGATATCTTCACCAAACGTTTTCACCACAGTTTGGAATGCCGACGTGCCGGGGTTGTACGCTTGGTGACCCAGAACGTCTGCATCGATTATACGTGCGCCGAGCTCGCCCAGCAGCGTTGCCGCTGTGGACTTTCCGGATGCAATTCCGCCTGTGAGGCCAACGACTCGCAAACGCGTACTCCCTTCCGCAAACCGCGCATCATAGCTATTTCGACGTGGTCACTCTAGCATCGCTGCCGTGGTAAAGATTACATTCGTGCAGCCGGACGGCAGCCGTCAGGTCCTTGAAGCAACGGACGGTGAGTCCGTCATGGATTGCGCGGTCGATCACGGCGTACCGGGTATCAGGGCGCAATGCGGCGGTGGTTGTACCTGCTCGACGTGTCATTGTTACCTAGAAGAATCTTGGTTTGTGCTTTCGGGTCCGTTGGATCCCGACGAAAAAGACATCTTGGAGTTTGTCCCGGAGCGCCGCAGCAATAGCCGTCTAACCTGTCAGGTGCCGATAAGTGAAAGTCTCGACGGAATGATTGTTCACATTCCGGCGTCGAACTTAGCTTAGTCGACGGAATTTTCGATCCGCAGGTTGGGGATACGGTTCGATGTGTTATAGACCCGAAAACTGCTTGATACGGCTGTCGTTGCGGCTGGTTGATCGAAGTCGCAGTCCGCTAGCTAATGCGACCAGTGCAGCGCCGATCGCCATTCCGGCCCAGAATCCGTATACGCCGTAATCGCCGAAACCAAAATAGGTGGCGATTGGTAACGCGATGACCCAATAACCAACCAGCGCAAAGATCATGGGCGCGCGCGTGTCTTTATAACCGCGCAACGAGCCGATGGCCGTTCCCTGCGTGGCATCAGCGATTTGATAAACCGCAATAATGAGTATGAGCGTCGCTGCTATGGCCACGACGTCGGCGTCTTGTGAGTAGAGCGAGACCACGTCGTGCCGAAACAAGACCAGTAGCAAACTCACCAATAATGCGTAACCGAGAGCGAGTTTGATTGCCGTAGCGCCCACCGCGCGAGCGCTGGCATGATCCCCCGCACCCACCGTAACTCCAATCCGAATGCTGGCAGCCCCCCCGATTGCCATAGGGATGACAAACGTCGCCCAATTGATGTTCCCAGCGATGCTGTGTGCGGCCAGCGGAACGACGCCTAGTGTACCGACCATAAAGCCGATGACAGAAAAGATCGCCATCGAGATAAATGACGACAGACCGATGGGGAGGCCGATACGGAAGATATTCATAATCGTGGCGATGTTGGGGAGATCGAATCGAGCGGTCACTCTTGTTCGACGAAAGTGCGCCCGAAATAATTGGGTAGTCATAAGCAATAGCTCTAACCACATAACGATCGCGGTGGCGTAACCGCACCCGACACCGCCCAATTCAGGCGCGCCGAATCGGCCGTAGATGAACGCGTAATTCAAAAACGCGTTGACGGCGAGCGCGAACGCGACGATGACCATGGGGGAGACCGTATGTCCGAGGCCTTCGGACGTATATCTGAGCGTGACGTACACGAACACCGTCGGGATTCCCCACGCAGCGGCGTCGAGGTATTGATCCGCGATGGAGATCGCGTCACGATCGATGGCCATCCATTGGAACACTGTCCCCGCTTGCGTGACGAGAACGACGGTGACGAGCGACGCGCCTAGCGCAATCCATATCCCTTGTCGCACCAAGGCACCGATTTCGTGCACTCGATTGGCCCCTCTCAATTGGGCCGTGATAGGGGTCAGCGCCATGGTAATGCCGGCGGTCAACATAAAAATGGGCCATAAGATGTTTCCCCCGAGCGCAACGCCGGCGAGATCGGTGGCGGAGTAACGGCCCGCCATGGCGGTATCCAAAAATCCCATGCCCATGATGAAGAACTGGGTTAGTGCCATGGGGGCAGCTAGCTTGACGAGCGCCCGGCTTTCAGTGATGAATCGGCTCATGGACGAAAACGTATTTCCTGAAGAGTACTTCCGCCGAGCCGACGAGAGCCCGGATGGGAACTTTTATTTGGCTCCGCGCTTCGTCGCCCATATTGATCCAGAGACGATCGAAGCATTGACGCAATTCTATCGGGAATTCGTTCCGTTGAAAGCCGACGTGCTTGATCTCATGAGTTCGTGGATTTCGCACCTGCCCGAGGATCAAACACTAGGACGGGTGGCCGGGCTTGGTATGAACGAAGAAGAACTGGTTGGTAACGCGAGGCTGACAGAATACGTGGTCCACGATTTGAATCGCGATCACGAGCTGCCCTATGCACCTAGCTCCTTTGATCGCGTGCTCATTAGTGTGTCGATTCAATACTTGGTTAAACCCGTAGAAGTGCTGTCGTCTGTGCGTTCGGTCATGCGTCCCGAGGGTCAAATAGCGATTGCGATGTCCCACCGGTGTTTCCCGACTAAAGCCATCGCAGCATTCCACTCACTGTCTCCGAGAGAACGGATGGAATTGGTGTCGGCGTTTCTATTCGAGGCTGGCTTTGAGGAGATTAGGTTTGTCGATCAGTCGCCCGCGACGGGCGATCCACTATGGATTGTCCTCGGTACCGTACCGTTGGAGTTAAACCTTTGACCTACGCGGTTAGTTAGAGGCGCCGATGGTATGTTGTTGAATACTCCGATCGCGGTACTCGATCCCGTGATCGTAATGTCCTGCAGACGTCAAACGTATTGAGACGACTTTGGTGCCGCGGTTTTCCCAAAACCACCCGTGCTTGCCGGAAAAAGGCGCAATAAATGTCCCTGAAGAATGGCGCTTCCGACCGCTCTCATAAAAACTCGCCTCTCCCGGCTCGGCGTCGTCGGCTTCGCCGTGAAAGTCGAACAAAACCTCGCCCGACGCGTCCCAGTTGTAAACCATGCCAGCCCCGGCCGCGAGGTGGTACTTGAACTCCATCGATTCGAATGGACTCAACGGAATCTCGATGTCGTGGGTGACGTAGTCATCTGTTTGCGCGGTTGAACTGGTGTGCGTTGTGTCGGTGACGTAAAGATCTAAGAGTCCCAGTGCTTTCCCGGTACCGAGCGGATCGATGCCAAACTCTGCGGGTAGAACCGCGCCGATCAGGACGAGGACCGCGATGGAAAACGAGATGGCGGTGGTGATGGCAATGGACTTGGTAGTGGGGTTGGAGGTCATGACGACAGCGAATATTGCAGCAAGTGATACCCGGCCAGCATAAATCCACTGGCCACCAATGCGCTATTGGCAACAAAACTCATGCGCTTGAAACTCGGGCGGAAACGCCAAAAGATGAGAACTGCCATCACGCATACCAACGCAGCGAGTTGGCCCAACTCGACGCCGACGTTGAAACAAATCAGATTGATCAGACCGCCGTTTTCAGTGGACATGAGTCCTTGAAGTTTGGTCGCAAGCCCGAGCCCGTGGAACAGCCCGAAAACAAAAACCGCGAGTCGGGTGTCGGGCGCCCAACGGCCGAGAAGTTTGATGCCGCCGAGATTCTCGAACCCCTTATAGACGACCGAAAAACCGATGATCGCATCGACGATCGAGGCGTTCACCATCCAGTTTGCAAGGACACCGCAAAGCAACGTGATGCTGTGTCCAACCGTAAAAAGCGACGCGTAAATTGCGACATCCCGTGCGCTTCGAAGAAAAAACATCACCCCGGTCAGAAAGAGGATGTGATCAATACCGGTGAACATGTGCTTAGCGCCAAGGTAGGTAAATACTGCGGCGGCGACACCTTCGATCGATTGGACGTAATTGGCGTTGGCTTGGGAAAGATCGTGTCCGGACGCTGAAATAGCGAAGCCTAGAACAATCAAGCCAAGAAACGCTCTACTGATCGTTTTCGACCCAGTAGCGTTGATGGCACGCAACGCACACGTTATATAACTGACCGCCCAAATCAAAAATGGCGTCGGCGTTCTGTTGTTCGGCCGCCATCATTAGCTCTTTGCCGGTGGACACCAATCCAAGCGAAATTTCGCGCCAATCGTCGTCCTTGGCTCGACCCGGCATGAGTAATAGGTTGCCTGACTCGCTGACGACGGCGGCCGCGTGTTGGACACGGAACCAACCCTCGTCGGTGGTTGGTGCGAGGTCTTCGACCCCTTCGAGTGTTGCGATGGTACCCGCCGAGTCCCAGACGATATCGGCGGCTGGTTCGAGTACGTAATGCATGAGTTGTTCGACATCGAGCGATGTCTCATAGTCGGCGATCGAACTTGTGTCTGGCGCGCTACACCCGATCACCGCCGACATTACGAGCCCGATGGGGAGTTGACGCGCTAACAATTAGCGTGGTCGATCGCGCGAATCTGCGCCGTCTCGCGGCGCCCCTGTCCCTGAGGAACCCAGAAACAGGGTAGTTCCATCGGCGTACGTAATGTTACGGCCGTTGGCGCGATTAGAACGGTCTTTCGACTGGTATCCGTCGACCACCAGATAGATGCCGGGTTTCAGCGAATCTCGCGTGATCCCACGACGTAGAAGCGTGTTTGGTGTACCACCTTCAACCATCCATGATTCGGTCGTCCCATCTTCCATCTCGCGTGCAACGTGGATCCACGCGTGCGGATTCACCCACTCGACCTTGATGACTTCGCCCTTAATAAGGAGCGGGCGGTTGGGATCGAATTCCGCCCCGAACGCGTGATGTGCTTGTGCGCTTGAGAAAGGCAAGAATGCTGCGATCAATGCGATGGTTAGATTCGGTATTTTCACGTTTATTCTCCTCCTTGTGCGGTCATGGCGTCGGTTTCAAGAATCCTTGCGCCACGAAGAATGTTACCGAGCGCGTAGTTGCCCTCGTGACACGCGTATTCGTAGAGCCGTTCCTCGGTTTCTGGCCAGGAATACTGGCCCTGCCACGGCTGCGTCCATACCGTAGGATCGTTTACGGTAAAGTCGTAAAGCAGCGTGCTCTCGTCCACTCGGCTAAAGCGTTCGATGACGTGAAGGTTTCGTGTGGCGCCACCAAGACCGGGCCGGTCAGCGAAGTTGGTCGTGTCCACAACCAACGTGTCGTCTTCCCAGTGACCGACAGAATCGCCCATCCATTTTCGGACATCCGGCGCGACGTGCTCACCGTTCATGCGGACTATACGGGCGTCGTGGTTCATCTCGATGAGAATCATCACGGTATCGGGCGTCTGGACGATGCGCTTGGTGTTGTTATAGAGCGCGGGGAGCATGGGTGGTCCTGACGTTGATGAAAAGCCGAGCAAGCAACGCTCTGCAAGGGGCCGTAGTTCGGGGTCATCGTAGGGACCGGGTCCCTCGTTTTCTAGCCACCACGCTGTGCCGTCGTTTTGACGATAGTTTCGGTATCGGCTTGCCGTTCGTTTCCGCGACTTTTCAGTTCTTGGTGGGTAACGCCCGTTTTCGGGTTCGTAGATGATCGATGTTGGGATCATCTTGCCGACCGATGTGGTGCCATCTCGTGGAATCCAAAAGGCGTTGTATCCACCGACATTGCCGGCAGCGCCAGGTGAGCCATCGCCGCCTTCGGGTGGCGCTTCCCTGTTAGGATCGCTTTCTGTTTGGCCTTGCAGGATCGATTGGGTTGCGCGGGCATATCGTTCTGCCTGCTCTTCGGTCATGTACCGGTTGTCGCCAAAAATACGATTTCGCTGCATTGATGTTGAAGTGCCGACGTTGTAAGTGCCGCTCATGTCGGGTTTACCCTCGGCAGTTCGCGGGATATCCGCGGTCGCAAATGAGCCGATGACCACGGCCGAGAGTATGGGTAACAGGGCGTTTGCTTGGGTGTTCATATCACTTGTCCAGTGGGTATCGACGCCATTCGCCGTACATCAATTCTTCGACGAACTCGACACATTTCAAATCCATTAGCCGTGCGTTGGGTTCCATACGACGGTACAACGGCATAGCAATGGTCCAGGGTTCGGTGAATGTTTCAGGGTCTTCGATTGTTGCTTCATAGTGCAGATGATTTGGACCAGTTGGGGTCCAGCGCTCGGTCACTTTGATCGCATTGGAATGATGGTTACCGGCGCGGTCAAACCATGAACTATCAAGCTGCCCCGTGACTTCAATGACCAACGTGTCGCCTTCCCAGCGGCCATCGGACTGGCCCATCCAGGAGTCGACGGGTGCGGGGATGTCATTATCAAAATAAACGTCACGAACCGCGCCAGCGTATTCGTACGCGATAAAGACTGCGTTCTTGTTCTGGATGATCTGAAATGGATAGGGCATGTAGTTCGCTCGCGGGACGCCGGGCAAATAACATTTAATTTCGGGATCTCTTTCGAGCCATTGTTCTGCATTTTCTTTCTTTGTTGCGAGTGCTTCTGGCTTGTACGGTATTCCGGACTCTGATGGCGTACCGTCGGCATTGACCAATATCCCCATGCCCCCCGGAACCACTCCCACGGCACCTAGCTTCACAACATCGACGGCTGGAACCGGGCCGTGCGGCCCTTCTCTAAGGGCCATCGCCGGACGCGCCATATGCCGTTCAATATCGTAGTTGGCCGCGTTAAGCGCTTGCCAGATGCCATTGATGTCTGGTTGGTCAGAACCCGCTAACCGGGGCGCTTTGTAATCGTTAGTGAACGCATGGCCTGCAGTGAAAATGAAAATGGCGCACGTAACGCCTGAGATGAAAGCTCGCACGTCGTATTTCCTCAATCTCCCCCCTGCAGACTACCAGATTTGCCAGCCGAAATAAGTGGGGCAGAACGGTAGGGTCCGTGAACGGTCTGTTTACCGGCGGTTTCAGAGCTACCGGGGCGACTCTAACGTGGGTCATCGCGATTGCCTTATGATTGCTGCTGATGAGTAAACCGCCCAACTTAGTAGATGACCCGGACGCGCTTTCGGGCCCGCTCAACGATCTAGGTTGGGTCAACGTGGATCCGAAAGCCGCGGATGTGGTTGAAAGTCGCGAATACTTGCGTACGAACAACGGTATCAGAGGGCTCGAAATATTGACGCCCGATCAAGTCGAACAGGCGACTCAGGTCTTTTACCGTGACGGCTTTGTGGTTATCCGCGATGTGCTATCCGATGATCAGTTAGCGTTTATTCGCGGGGGTTGCGATGAAGTCATCCTTGAAATTCTGTCGCGCGACGCCGACCGTTTGGGCAATCGTGGTTCTCATCGATACTCGTTTGGCAGTTCGAGCCTTACGGGCCATTGGGTTCACCGACCGGAGTGGGTAATGCTGATCGATTTACCGACGGTGACGCCTATTTTGACGTCGATTTTTGGGTCGGCAAACTACATTTCACGGGGCGGTGGTGGCGATTTTTGCCTACCAGGCGCGAAGGAGTACCAAGCCCTCCATGCTGATATGAGTGATCGGCGAGAATTTACGCCACCGGATTCTAGCCGTTCACACACCTTTGGTTCTTTTCACGATCCGCGCGGCAAGCTCAACTATCGCGATTTACCGTGTCCCTACGTTTGTTGCAACTTTTTGATGGTCGACTTTACCGCCGTTAACGGTGCGACGCGTCAAATTCCTGGCACGCAGTATAGCCAACAACCGATTCCGGACCTCGCGTCGGAACCCGAGTGGATGAAGCTGAGTGCGGTCTGCCCGGCGCCGGCGGGTAGCGTGTTAATTCGAGACGTTCGTGCATGGCATGGCGGAACACCAAATCTTTCCAACGAAGTACGGGCACTACCGAATGCGGAATTCTATGCTCCGTGGTTTCGTGAGCCGATGCGACGCAGCATGCCGTACGCCATCTATGAAACACTTAGCGAGCACGCGAAGGACGTTTGCCGCTTTATCGTGGCCGACTCCAATGATGAAGTCGAGACGGGTTATCGTGAAGACATCGGTTCGGGGAGACCGCAAAAGAAGCCTGGATAGGTAATCCGACGGCCTTAACTCAGCTTGAAACCCTTTATAGCGTTGTCACTTCGTCGAGGACACATTGGCCCAATGGTGGTATACAGGCGCCCATGGATAGGAAGCCTATTCGATTACGCCAAGTCGCAGTTGCTACGGTGATGGTGACCGCTTTGCAGTCTTGGTGTTTGACGGTAGACAATTTTTCCCTACTTGATCAATACGGCACGTCGCACGAACTCTACGGTTATGCCGATTCGAAAGCCGTCGTGTTGATGGTGCAGGGCAACGGCTGTCCTATTGTTCGGAACGCGCTCGGTGACATCAAGGCGGTGCGCGATCTTTATGCGACCAAGAACGTTATGTTTTTGATGATCAATTCGAACCTACAGGACGATGCCTCGGCGATCCGCGACGAATCGCAGGCGTGGAACATCGATTTCCCCATTCTCAACGACGACGGTCAACTCGTGGGTGAGGCGTTGGGAATCACAAGAACGGCGGAAGTGTTAGTGATTGATACGAACGAATGGGATCTCGTGTACCGTGGTCCGGTGAATGACCGATTGACGTACGAGCGTCAAAAAGCGAAGGCAGGTCGCCATTACGTCGTGGAAGCTCTCGATGGGATTCTTAACGGCATTCGACCTGAATTTGAACGGGTGGGGGCGAAAGGTTGCCTCATCAATTTCCCTGCGCGACGGCAACATCTTCAAGACGTCTCCAGCGTAGAAACAAGAAATGGTTTCCCGCAAGGAGCGAGATAGATTGCATGTTCTTCGATTTAACCTTGAACCCGTGACACGCGGACTCTTTCGACATACACGACAATCGTGAGTTGGGTAGAAGTACGCACGACGGCAGAACCAGACCATCAAGAAAACGAAGATGCGGAGGACTTGGAAGATACTTCGGATAGCGCGGCAGGTACGGAGACTATCCCGGAGGCCGCGCTTGACGATCTAGCTGGAGACGACGCGGATGTCGATCCTGATGCTTTGGTGAATGAGAAAGAGACCGATAATGACCTGGCAGACATACGTCGACGTATCGAGAAACTTGAAGAAGAAAAGCGATTTCAGACCGGCGTCGAATACCAGGATGAGGACTTCGACGACTGAGTTGTTGAGTTTCTGATGCAGCAAATCCCCGACGTTCGGGATATCGTTTTGGTTGGTGGCGGCCACAGTCACGTCCAGGTATTGCGACGGTTTGGTATGCGTCCGGAGCCCGGCGTGCGGTTAACGTTGGTTGCTCGTGAGCCACATACACCTTATTCAGGCATGCTGCCAGGGTTTATCGCCGGTCAGTATCCCTGGAACGATATCCATATCGATCTGGCGCGGCTGGGTGCATTTTGCAACGCTCGGTTTATTGCCGACGAAGTGATTGGCGTGGATCCAGAGGATAATCGTGTCCTGTTTGTCGATCGCCCGTCCATTCGTTACGACGCGTTATCGATCAATACGGGCGGCGTGCCGTTCAAAGGAATGCCAGTCCATGACGCGGTGCTTCCGGTTAAACCCATTGGACGGTTTATCGTGGCGTGGGAAGGCCTGGTGGACCGAACCCGCGATCATGTCGGGTTCCCATTAGCCATTGTCGGTGGCGGTCCGGGCAGCGTGGAGCTGGCTGTTGCGATCGCCGAACGGTTCGGATCGCGTTTTTGCATCACGCTGGTGACAGCCGATAGCACGTTGCTTCGTGGCCACTCGAACGGAATGCGAACAGGGATCGAACGCGTCCTTGGACTCCACGGTATCGTCACGGAGACCGGGTTTACCGTCAATAATGTTGATAATGCGGGGCTGTGGAGTGCCTCGGGCGATTTCATTGCGGCAGAATCGACGCTGTGGGTGACCGGAGTCGAGGCGCCCAAGTGGTTAGCTGAATCCGGATTTACGGTCGACCAAAACGGGTTTATTCGTGTTGATCGGTCGTTGCGGTCGGCGTCCCATCCGAACGTTTTTGCGGCCGGTGATGTAGTGGACCTTATTGATCAGCCCCGACCGAAATCCGGCGTTTTTGCAGTCCGTGAAGGCCCGGTGTTGGCGGAAAATTTGCGGCGTTTTGTCTTGTCTAAACGCTTGCGCCAATATCGCGCGCAGCGTCAAGCGCTCGCATTGATTCGAGTGGGCTGGCGATCGGCGGTTGCGTCGCGGGGAGCCTGGTCGATGCGTGGACGTTGGATGGGGGCTTGGAAACATTGGATAGATCGTCGTTTTATGCGGCGCTTTAACCAGTTGCCGATTATGACGGTGCCGGAACCAGAGCTAGCGCCCAGTTTGCGCGACGATGCCCCGGCCGCGATGCGTTGCGGTGGTTGTGGGGCAAAACTCGGTGCCGATCTCTTGGCACGTGTGTTGGGCCAATTACCAATCCAAGCAGACCCCGATATCAGGCAGGGTATTGGTGACGATGCTGCTATCGTGGAATTAGGGAGTTCGTCAATCGTCACCAGCTGCGACAGTTTTAGAGCGATGATTTCGGATCCGTATCGATTCGGCCGAATTGCTGCACATCACGCGATGAGTGACCTGTACGCGATGGGGGCCGTACCGCGTATTGCGTTGGCGATCGCGACGGTGCCGGCGATGGCGGATGCGATGATGGAAGACGATCTCTTGCAGATGATGACCGGCGCGGTCTCTGTGTTTTCGTCTCACGGTGTGAGTTTAGTGGGGGGACATTCGGCAGAAGCTTCTGAACTTTCCATCGGCTTCGCAGTCACAGGCGCCGCTCCCAACGAGCCTCTCCTAAAAAGTGGTATGCAGGTCGGTGATCACTTGGTTTTGTCGAAACCCATCGGTACCGGCGTTCTACTTGCAGGAGCCATGCAAGGGAAAACGGCGGCGCGTGATTTGATGACGTCGATTGAAATGATGGATCAGTCCAACGCGCTTGCAGCGGGAATACTCCGAGATCATGGCGCAACGGCTTGTACCGATGTCACCGGGTTTGGATTACTCGGACACCTCGGTGAGATGATACGTGCGTCGGATCGAGCCGTTGTGCTCGATGCCTTCGCTGTACCCATTCTGGGTGGTGCGAACGCCCTGATGGAGGGTGGCGTTGTGAGTTCGCTGCAGCAGAACAATGAGCAAGCGACCAAAGACTTTGTCGTGCCGGAAAAACATGTGCATACGCCGCTCGTTCGTTTGCTCGCCGATCCTCAGACGGCGGGGGGGCTGTTGGCATCGGTCCCGCGGGACAACAGTGCGTCGTGTATTGTCGCGTTGGCGCAACACGGTTACGTTCGGGCGCATGTCGTGGGCATGGTGACAGAGGAGACGATGTCCCGGATTCGGATTACCTGAGTGGCGGCCGCCATTTTTGTGTCGGATCCTATGTGTTCATGGTGTTGGGGAATGGCGCCGGCGATCAGCGAGGTTGTCGAGAGTTTGGGTGACCGAATTTCTTTCGATATTCGATTAGGTGGCATCAACACGGACAGCGAGCGTCCGGTTGGCGCATACGGGCGTCGTCGACTTGGTCTTCTATGGGACGAAGTGACGGCGGTCACCGGACAGACTTTCAGCCACCAACTTCCCGAGGGTACGGTCTACAACAGTCAGTTGCCGTGTCTTGCGCTTGAAGGCGCGAGAGCTATTTCGGGTAAGCCACCTTTTTTGTTTACCGATCGCCTGCAGCAACTTTTTTTTGAGGAGGGCGTCAATATCAATAATCAAGATGTCTTACTTGAAACCGGGAAGGAATTCGATTTCGATCCAAACCGGTTGTTAGAACGGATGACGAGTACCGAGGTGAGGACACGCACGGAATGGGGTTTTACGGGCTCGAGACGATACGGCACGAACGCGTTACCGAGCATTGTGGTATCCGATAACGGGACCGACTTTCGCCTATTTGTCGGGGGTTACGTTAGCGCAGGACAACTGATTGAAGACTTGGATCGCTGGTTATCCAGTGGCTAGAAGAAGTCGGCGATGACGGGCCGGAATCGATCCATATCGACGAGGAAAGAATCGTGGCCTTGGATTGACGGTAGTAGGACGTGCTCGGTGGGGATATTTCTTTTATTGAATGCGTTCGCGAGTTCCTCTTGCTGGTGTGCTGGGAACAGAAAGTCCGACTGAACACCGATCACCAGTACTCTATCAACGCGGAGATGTTGGAACGCGGACGTAATGCTACCGCCATGGTCAGCCGTGTCGAAAAGATCCATGGCGCGCGAGAGGTAGAGATAACAATTGGCATCGAACGCCCCGACGAATTTTTTCGCGTGTGCCTCAAGATAGGATTCCACTTCGAAGGTGATGCCGAAAGCGTCGCCGTCCTCGTGGTGCGCGTCGTCGGTCGCCCGTTCACGGCCAAATCGGGTCGACCACTCCTGAGCGGATCGGTAGGTGATCATCCCAAGCTTGCGCGCTAACTGCATGCCTTGTGCGGGTGGTGCGTCGATGTCGTATTGCCCTCGTTGCCAGAGGGGGTCTTTGCGAATCATCTCTCGTTGCAAGGATCGTAGTGCGATCGAAAAGGGTAGGCTGTGGGTGGCGGACGAGATTGAAACAAGTTGCTTCGTGACTCCTGGGAACATCAGCGTGTGGGCTAAAGCCGTCATGCCGCCCATCGAGGGGCCGACGACGGCATGGAGATGCTCGATGCCCAAATGTTCAACAACTTTCTGACCGGCGAGGGCTACGTCTTCCAGGCATAACACGGGAAACGTCAGTCGGTATGGTTTTCCGGTGGCCGGATTGATCGACGCGGGCCCGGCGGAGCCGAAACAACTACCTAGTGAATTGACGCACACGACGAAGTAACGGGTGGTATCAATCGGTTTTTCGGGCCCCACCATGTCTTCCCACCAACCGCTGGAAGGATCCTCGTTGGAGGAGGCGGCATGGGCTGAGGGTGATAGTCCGGTGAACAGGAGTACCCCATTGTCCTTCGCCGTACTCAGCTCGCCCCACGATTCGTATGCGATCGCGGGACTAGCTAACTGACCCCGTCGGAGTGCAAGGGTGCCTTCAATTTCAATATATTGTCTTGCGTCCGGCATACGTATTTGCAGGTCCCATGAAATCGATGCGAAGTGATCAGCGCGACAACGTGATCAGGTAGTGCCATTAAGTATGACCGATTCCAAAGTGTCGGTCAGGTACTGACATATCGTTGATGAATAACTTTGTTATAAAACATATAAAACAATGAGTTATAAGATTTTAGTAAAATATACTATAAATTGTTTTTTTGTATAGATAGCGGAGTTTCGCCCATAGAGTTGCTCGAATCGTTAAGATCGAACGATGACCGAATCGGATGATCAAACGCCGTGGGTGCTTCTCCAAACCGACACGAATCGTAGTGTTATCTCCGACGCGTCTTTGGTTCTCACGGCGATGGGTATCGCTAATCGGTCGGATCGCAATACATACGAATGGCTGTTGTACGTGCCCTCGGCATCAAGGGATGTCGCCCAGCGACAGCTCAAGTTATACCGGCGCGAGAACACGCCGATAACGCTACCGAAGGTCCTCCGTGTCGACACGGGTTGGGCGGGTATCGTTGGTTACTTGCTCGTGATTTGGTCGATTCCGGCGCTCGCGGGTATGTTCACCGAAATCGATTGGCGCAGCGCTGGTCAGATGGACGTGACGTTAGTCAGCAAGGGTGAATGGTGGCGGTTGTTTTGTGCGCTGACGCTGCACGCGGATCTTCCTCATATTGTGGCGAATTCTTTTTTTGGTGCTGTGTTTGGTCTGATGGTAGGCCGGCACTTGGGCTCGGGGTTTGGCTGGCTCTTGGTGTTAATGGCCGGGGGCTTGGGAAACGGTCTCAACGCATTTTTCCGGCCGGAGGGTTTTCTTTCCTTGGGCGCGTCGACAGCGACGTTCGCCGAGGTGGGGTTGGTCGCCGCCTACGTCGTCGCACGTGGTTATTTTCGAGGCGGGGGATTCCGGCGCAACGCGGCGCCGATTTTTGGGGCGATTGCGTTGCTTGCGTTCACAGGAGTCAGTGGGGCGAGGACCGACATTCTTGCCCATTGCGCTGGTTTATTCGCAGGTATTGTTTTGGGCGCTGCGGCATCGTCGTTTGACGTCCGTCGGCTTGGTAAGAGCGGGCAGTGGATCGCCGCAGGCATTGCCGTGGGCATTTTGATGACAGCATGGTCGCGTGCCATTTAGGCTTTGGATTAGTCTGTGAGATTGATACCTAGGCGATATCGACGAGCTCATTCCACGCTTTTCCGGTTTATGAAAATTTACTGGACGTTGAGTGAAATTCACTGAAGAAAGGGTGGAAGTGTCTTTTGTTCGGACCG